>ENA-OQKC01000098-OQKC01000098.1-human-gut-metagenome-genome-assembly--contig:-NODE-98-length-33796-cov-3.506222_pt1 | contig 33796 bp, 33 predicted proteins | sample MGYA00242774_ERZ504790 | MGnify/ENA primary metagenome ERZ504790 (study PRJEB26092, sample SAMD00036419) | human gut metagenome | host: Homo sapiens | study: EMG produced TPA metagenomics assembly of...
AGGTTTTTTATATACCAATGTCATGAGAGAATTTATCATTGCAGACAATCAAGATATCACCAAAGCAGGCATGATGTTCCTATTGGGCAGACAGAAAGACACCTCCCTGCTGCTGGAAGCCGACAACAAGGCAGAACTGATACAGCAACTACGCCTGCATTCCACCGCCGTTGTCATTCTGGACTATACCCTTTTTGATTTTTCGGGAGCCGAAGAGCTAATGGTACTTCACGAACGCTTCAAGGAAGCCGATTGGCTACTCTTTTCCGACGAATTGAGCCTACCGTTCCTGCGCCAGGTATTGTTCAGCAGCATGGCATTCGGCGTAGCGCTGAAGGATAATTCCAAAGAAGAGATACTGACCGCACTACAATGCGCCTCACGCAAGGAGCGATTCATCTGTAATCACGTCAGTAACCTGCTGCTCGCAGGCAACGGTTCCTCCTCCCCCACTCATCCTACCATCAAAGATGATTTACTGACTACTGCCGAACGGAGCATCCTAAAAGAGATAGCCCTGGGGAAAACAACCAAAGAAATAGCTGCCGAACGAAACCTCAGCTTCCATACGGTAAACAGCCACCGGAAGAATATCTTCCGGAAACTGGGTGTAAACAATGCGCACGAAGCCACCAAATATGCCATGAAGGCAGGCATCGTAGACTTGGTGGAATATTATATATAAATCTCCCCGCTCCCGACACACAGCCGGGCATCAGCATCATACACCACTCCGAACTGGCCCGGAGCAATGCCTTGCAGCTTTTCTTCCGAAACAATGCGGTAACCCTCCGCCTCCTTTTGCAACCTGCCTTTGACAAACTCCGGCGTATGGCGTATCTTGAAAGTCACCTCCACCTCTTCCTGCGCTCCCTTCCAGGGATTATCCGTAATGAAATGAAAATCGTACATACGGAATTCATAGCCGTATTGCAATGCCGTATCACATCCGCGGGACACGTAAATCACATTCTCCTCCACATCCTTGCGGACAACAAACCACGGTCCTCCACCCAACCCCAATCCTTTACGCTGGCCGATGGTATGAAACCAATAGCCCCGATGCTTGCCTAACTTTCTACCCGTTTCCAACTCCACAATATCCCCTTCCCTTTCGCCAAGGAAACGGCGCACAAAATCATTATAATCAATCTTTCCCAGAAAGCAGATGCCCTGACTGTCACGACGTCTGGCGCTGGGCAATCCGGCACGCAGGGCTATGTCACGAACCTCATTCTTCATCAGTCTGCCCAATGGAAACATCAGTTTGGAAACTTGCAGATAATCTATCTGTGCCAGAAAGTCGGTCTGGTCTTTCACGGAATCGGCAGCGGTACCGAGCCATGTCTTTCCATCCCTCAACACCGTAGTGGCGTAGTGCCCGGTTGCCGTGATATCGAAATCCTTCCCCACACGTTGCTCAAAGCACCCGAACTTTATCAGCTTGTTGCACATCACATCCGGATTGGGAGTCAAGCCACGTCTTATTTTATCAATGGCATAAGCCGCCACCTGGTCCCAATACTCCCGGTGCAGGTCCACTACTTCCAACGATAATCCATAACGCCGGGCAATGGCAGAAGCCATCTCCATATCCTCTTCCGCAGAGCAGTCCATATAATCGGCATCGTCCCTCCCTATTTTGATATAAAATAGAGAAGGACGGTAACCTTGTTCGCAAAGGAGATGTACCACCACGGAGCTGTCTACACCTCCCGACAATAATACAGCAATATTCATTCTATCGTATACTGTTATTCTTTTAAATTCTGTCAAATGCCTGGGACAAGTCGTCCAGCAAATCATCGATATGTTCTGTCCCGATGGAGAGGCGGACCGTGCCCGGTTTGATGCCTTGTTCTTCCAATTCCCGTGCACTCAATTGGGAATGGGTAGTGGTGGCAGGATGGATAACCAGGGATTTCACATCAGCCACATTGGCAAGCAACGAGAATATCTGTAAACTGTCAATAAACGTCTGCGCTTCCTTCACACCGCCCCGCACCTCAAACGTAAAGATAGAACCGCCTCCATTCGGAAAGTATTTCCCGTAAAGCGCGTGGTCAGGATGCTCGGGCAGGGACGGGTGGTTCACGGCAACCACTTTGGGATGCTTCTTCAAGAATTCAACCACTTTCAAGGCATTCTCCACATGACGTTCCACGCGAAGCGACAACGTCTCCAATCCTTGCAACAGAATGAAAGCATTGAAAGGACTGATTGTGGCACCGGTATCACGCAACAATACGGCACGGATACGGATGGCATAGGCAGCAGGACCGGCAGCGTCGACGAAACGTACTCCATGATAACTCGGGTCCGGTTCCGTCAGTTGGGGAAACTTCCCCGAGGCCACCCAGTCGAACTTGCCGCTATCTACAATAACACCACCCAAGGACGTACCATGCCCTCCGATGAACTTCGTTGCCGAATGGACTACAATATCTGCCCCATGCTCTATGGGACGAATCAAGTAAGGAGTACCGAAGGTGTTATCTATAATCAGAGGAATCCGGTGACGGTGTGCTATTTCAGCAACGGCATCAATGTCAATGATGTTGCAATTCGGATTTCCCAGCGTTTCAATGAATACTGCCTTGGTATTCTCCTGAATCGCTTTCTCGAAATTGTCCAGATTGCCCGGGTCCACAAAAGTAGTGGTAACCCCGTAGGCAGGCAATGTGTGGGCCAGCAGATTATACGTTCCACCGTAGATGGTCTTAGCTGCCACGATATGGTCGCCTGCACGGGTGATATTCTCAAAGGCATAAGTGATGGCTGCCGCACCCGAGGCTACGGCCAATCCGGCAACACCGCCTTCCAGAGCCGCCACACGTTTCTCGAACACATCCTGGGTGGAATTCGTCAACCGCCCGTAAATATTCCCCGGGTCCTGCAAGCCAAAGCGGGCTGCCGCATGGGCCGAATTACGGAATACATACGAAGTTGTCTGATAGATAGGTACGGCGCGGGCATCAGTTGCCGGGTCGGGTTGTTCTTGTCCAACGTGAAGTTGTAGAGTCTCAAAGTGCAATTTCTTTGTTTCCATTGTCGTTTGTATTTTAGGTGAATAAACCGTTTCTCATTCGGATGTTGCAAAGATAGAGCGATAAGCCGGGGCAGACATGACACAGATTAGGGAATTTTATACCACATTGTGTAGATAAGCAAGCTATTTCTATCTTTAGATAGATAGACTGCATTTCGGCAAAACTTTTTCATGCAAGCATGAAAGTTCTGCACTCAATTTGCACTATCTTTGACCCCCATGAAAGCAAGAAATATACTGATACTCATATTGGGAACCCTGATTCTTCCCATTTATCTGACTTCCTGCGGGGTGGACCGCTGGAAAGAGTATGCCGGACAGACCCAGACAGACCGCTGGATTGACGATACCATGCGTGTGTGGTACTATTGGGTAGACGCTATCCCCCATACCAACGACTTGAACTATTTTCAAGCCCCTTTCACTTTCTTTGCCTCGCTCAAATCCGAAGAAGACAAATTCTCCACCATCGACAGTCTGGTCAGCATCACCACTACCCGCAGCATCCCCTATACGGATTACAGCTACGGATTCCAGTTCACTACCAACCAGATAGAAGTAGAAGGAGAAGAGAATGCCATTGTTGCACAGATTCTTTACGTTGCCGACGGAAGCCCGGCCTCGGAAATCGGGCTAAAACGGGGTGACTGGATTATGAAGATGGACGGGAACTTTATTACTGAACAGAATTATAAGAAACTGTATGGAAGTAGTGCCATGGAACTTACAGTAGGTTATTACGACGTGGAGAAAAATGCCATCGTTGCTTACGACAAACCCAGACAGATAGCATCGGCGCGTCCCGTCAACGACAACCCGGTGCACTATAAGAATGTATATACATCAGGCAGCAAGAAAATAGGTTATCTGGTCTACAACCACTTCAGTTCCGGCCCCACGGACAACAGTAATGAATATGACAACGACCTGCGCAGCGCATTCCAATATTTCGCATCACAGCAAGTCAACGAATTCATCCTTGACTTGCGCTACAACAACGGTGGATTACTGAGTTGCGCAGAATTGCTGTGTACCATGCTTGCACCTTCCTCCGCCTTGGGACAAGAGTTGGGGTACCTGGAATTCAACAACCGCTTCAATCCGCAGATAGTACCGTTCACCCTGAATTCCGGACTCATCGGAAACGGAGCAAACCTAAACCTGAATACTCTCTACGTACTTACCAGCAGCCAGACTGCCTCCGCCTCCGAAATGGTGATTAACTGCCTCGACCCGTATATGGATGTTGTCATAATCGGCGGTACTACCGTAGGCAAGAATGTAGGTTCCAGGAATTTCTCCAGCCCCGAACTGATGATAACGATGAATCCCATCGTCTGCAAGATATACAATTCGGAAGGGAAATCTGATTATGAATCCGGATTCCAACCGGCCTACTCGGGATATGTAGTGAATGAGATGAGCGACATGTCACGTTTCCTGCCCTTTGGAGATACCAACGAAGCCTTATTGAGCACTGCACTCGGCGCCATCGACGGAAGCATACAACCGCCCGCACAAGAAGATACCCGTTCTTTAAGAGTGACCACTCTCGCAAACTCCATTGAACGTCGGGCAAGCCATGCCGTACGCATCAAATAAAAAGACAAATAGGATGAAACTAAACAGAAGAGTTACAATCATCACCCGATTTTCGGGAATCATGTTCAGCCTGCTGTTGCTCGGCGGACTGGCAGCTTGCAGCGATGATAACAATGGCAGTGATACGCCAGAATCGGAGCCGTCAACCTACCCCACCACTCCTTTCTCCAAAATCGAACTCAAAGAAGTGATAGAGAGCGATGCGCAACCGGTTACTGCCACCCACACCTACCTTTACAACAGTGCAGGCAGGCTGACCGGCTACACCGGCAAACAGAGCTTTACAGCAGGAGACGAACTCTTCGAGATAGAGAATACCACTACTGTCGAATACAAGGACCATCAAGCCGTGATAACCGACGAAGCAGGTACAGTATCAACCTACACGCTGAATGACAAAGGTTATGCCACCACTTGTACCAGTCAGGATATGGCAGGAAATACCCGTACTTACACCTTCTCCTACCTCATCAACACCGAAGACAAATACTATCTGGAAAACATCACAGAAAAGCTGGACGACGGAAAAGAATACTCATTCATTACAATAGACTACAGCAACTTCCGGGCATTGCGCATACAGCAAAAGGTTGACACTTTTGAGCACAACAGTACGGCTACCACACCATCAGACAATGAAATTGCAAATATCTCCGAAATACCAAGCCTATTCATTACGGACATGTATCCGCTTTCCATGCATGCGGTTGCCATATACGGGAAGATATTGGGAGAACCTGCAAACTATCTGATTACCCAACTCATCCCGGACAGCAACGGAGAAAGTGAAGAGACCACCACCTATACTTATACGTTAGATAACCGGGGTATCGTCACTTCCTGCCATGCAGTCGTCAGGCATATAAGGAACGGCTACGAGCAGGACTACACACGCACCGTGAACTATACCATCGAATAATAAGTTACTTACTTCTTAAAGAACTTGTCGAAGAAAAGGACGTGATAGTCTATGGAGTTGTTCCAATACGTTCCGGTATGTCCACCGGGACGGGTGATGAAGTCATGGTCTATCTTCCTTGCCAGCAGCCGGTTGTGCAAGTCCTTGTTCACTTCAAGAAAGAAATCGGCCTCACCGCAGTCGATGATTAGCGCCAAGTCTCCATTTACAATCTTATCCAGCTGGTTGACCACCGTATGCGCATCCCAAGATGCCTTGTTGGCAGCAAACTCTCCCAACTGCTTGTTCATTTCCCAATTCTGGGGGAACGGCCGTATATCCACTCCTCCACTCATACTGCCCGCCGCACCGAACACATCCTTATGACGGATAGCACTCCACAAAGCACCGTGGCCGCCCATACTCAATCCACTGATGGCACGCGCCTTTCTATCGGGAATGGTAGCATAGTTCCCGTCTGTATACTTCACCAATTCCGAGGTGACAAAAGTCTCATAACGGTAGGCAGGATTCTCCGGACTGTCCCAATACCAACTGTTCTTGCCGTCCGGACATACAAATATGATTCCTTTCTCATCCGCCATCTGCGGCAATTCCGGCTTCAGCTGCACCCAGCTCCGCGCATTGCCGCCATAACCGTGCAACAGATAAACCACCGGACAAGCCTGCTTGCCGATAGCCTTATCAGGCAATACATACACAACTTTACATCCTATTCATGGCTGCACTTCTCACCAACACCGTGTCTACACGTGCCGCCTGCAACATTACGGCAGACAGACACCACAAAAGCCCAAGGCAATAATTCTTTTTTTCATCTATTTATTGTTTATTTTTCTAACGGATGGCAATATTAACAATAAATACTGAAAAATCATTATCTTTGCCTCACAAACTATTCAAAATCCACTATGGAGTTTATTATCATTCTACTTTTACTTATTCTGAACGGCATTTTTGCCATGTATGAAATCGCTTTAGTCTCCTCAAGTAAAGCACGCCTTGAAACTCTTGTCGGAAAAGGGAACAAAAGAGCCAAAGGAGTATTGAAACAACTGGAAGAACCCGAAAAATTCCTCTCCACCATCCAAATCGGTATTACTCTTATCGGTATCGTATCCGGTGCCTATGGTGGTGCCACCATCGCTGATGACGTAGAACCGCTGTTCGCCCTCATTCCGGGAGTAGCCGCCTATGCCAAGACTCTCGCCATGATTACCGTAGTAGCCATCATCACCTATCTGTCGCTCATCATAGGCGAACTGGTGCCCAAGTCCATCGCCTTGAACAACCCGGAACGATGGGCCACCATGCTCAGCCCCTTCATGATTGTGCTGACCAAGATCTCCTATCCGTTTGTATGCCTGCTGAGCGCTTCCACCAAACTGATGAACAAACTCATCGGACTGAACAGCGGCGAAGAACGCCAAATGACACAAGACGAACTGAAGATGATTCTGCACCAAAGCTCGGAACAAGGCGTCATCGACAAAGACGAAACGGAAATGCTGCGTGACGTGTTCCGCTTCTCGGACAAAAGAGCGAATGACCTGATGACCTATCGCCGCGACATCGTCGTGCTCCATCCCACAGACACACCGGAAGAGGTGCTGCGTATCATCCACGAAGAACACTTCAGCAAATATCTCCTGGTGGAGCGGGGAAAGGACGAGATTATCGGTGTGGTTTCCGTAAAGGACATCATCTTGATGATGGGCGGCGAACAACCCTTCAACTTACGTAGTATTGCACGCCCTGCTTTGTTTATTCCGGAAAGTTTGTATGCAAAGAAAGTTTTAGAGCTGTTTAAGAAGAACAAAAACAAGTTCGGAGTTGTTGTAGACGAGTATGGAAATACAGAAGGTATCATCACCCTGCACGATTTGACGGAAAGTATCTTCGGAGACATCCTCGAAGAGAATGAAACGGAAGAAGAGGAAATCGTTGTTCGTCAAGACGGTTCCATGCTGGTGGAAGCTTCCATGAATCTGGATGACTTTATGGAGGCGATGGGCATTATGAACTATGATGACCTGAAAGAAGAAGACTTCACCACCTTGAGCGGTCTTGCCATGTTCTTGATAGGACGGGTGCCGAAAGCCGGAGACTTGTTCAACTACAAAAACCTGGACTTCGAAGTGGTGGATATGGACCGCGGACGGGTGGACAAGCTGCTCGTCATCAAGAAAGAAGAAGATGAATAACAAACGCTATTGCGTCTTTATAATTAACTTAAACCATTAAAGCAATGAAAAAAGTAATGATGATTGCAGCCCTTGCCGCTGCATTGGTATCCTGCCAATCAAAAGGAACTCAGAACAATGACACCGTCGCCATGGACGAAAGTGTAATGGCTGTTACCGGCAATGACTCGTCTGCCGTAGCCGTATACGAAGGAATCCTTCCCGCCGCCGACGGTCCGGGCATCCAGTATGTATTGAGCGTAGACAGTGTAGGTCCCGACGGAGAAAGCGGCTACACGACTGGTAACAACTTATACTGGATGCCGAAGGCCCCGGAAAGACAAGAGCTTACTTCCAAAGGAAAGAAAGAAGTTATCCAGAAAGACGTCGACAACAAGAAGAAAACAGCCATCAAGCTGACCCCGAACGACGGGGACACTCCGGTGTACTTCGTAGTAGTGAACGACACAACCCTGCGCCTTGTCAACGACAGCCTGCAGGAAGCAGTGAGTGACTTGAATTATGACATCATCCAGGTGAAATAGTCCATCCATACTTATAAGAAAGAACGGTACAGCCGGAATTACTGAATTCAGTGGTTCCGGCTGCTGTTTTTTCAATGAGGGGGCATTTCAAACAAGAGAACAGAAGGCTATATCAAAAAGTTAGTGCTATCTTTGTCGCTTCATCAAAGTATATATAAACATGAAACATTCTTCCGAGAAACCTTTAGCACCTGCCAACTACTCACGCTGTTTCAACAACCAATGCCCGAAAGCCGACAACTGCCTGCATCGCTTAGCCGCCCTTCGCGATACCCCCGAGTACCCGTCCATCCGCATCATCAATCCACTGTGTATTCCAGAGGATAGCAGCCAATGCGCCTATTTTCAATCGACACAAAAGATACATGTCGCATGGGGAATCAGCCACTTGCTCGATGAAGTTCCCTACAAGAATCTCCAACCTCTGAAAAGCCAGTTGATAGCCCATTTCGGCCGCGGAAAATACTACCGCTTCTACCGGGAAGAATCTTACCTTTCCCCCGAAGACCAGAACTATATCCGCAGAACTTTCCACCAATACAACATTCCGGGAGAACCGGCTTTCGACTCTTACAGCGAGGAATACAAATGGTAGAAAGGTAATCTTCAGCCCCCTTTTCATGTCATTTTATCACTGAAAATATAGATAACACTTTAGTTCACAACGGTGAACACTTTGTTACAACAGTAAGAAACAAAGTGTTCACATACTATGAAACAAACTGTTCGCACTCAATAAAACAAACTGTTTTCTTTAACGGAACGAACTGTTTCCTACTAATGAAACAAACTGTTCTCCATATTGAAACAAACCGTTCTCCTTAGGGAAACAGACGGATTCCCTTTTGAAGCCCTACAAGGGGAATAATTATCGCCTGCGAAAATATAGGAGGAAATACAGCGACATAGTGCGATACCTATTCTCTGCAAAACGGGTGAACGTGTTCGGGAGGATATTGCAGCAACACGGGATGAGGTAAAGGAAAGAGAGGGGGAGATGGTATATTGTGTGGTAAAAGTGGAGAGGTAGAAAAGACGGAAAGGATTACAGTTGAAATAAATTCTTTTTCTTAACTTTGTGAAATAGAAACATCGAATATGACGATGAAGAAAATAAAAATATGAAAACAGCACTATCTATAAATCAACCGTTCAAGGATTGGGTAAACCACCTAAAACAAGACATTCGTAGTGCACAGATTAAAGCGGCTGTACGCGTGAACAGCGAACTGCTTCACCTTTACTGGCAACTGGGGGCAGAAATTATAGAACGGCAGAAAGAAATGACTTGGGGAAGCGGATTTCTCGAAGAGTTGAGTCGTGAGCTGATGGCAGAATTTCCTGATATGAAAGGGTTCTCATATAGAAACATACGCAGTATAAAGCAGTGGTATCTATTTTATAATGAGCCATATACAATTTGGCAACAAGTTGTTTCCAAATTAGGTGAAGAGAAATTTTTACTCCATCCCTTGGGGGTCATCATCTCTATATCATCTCCCAATGCAAGGAAGTGGATAAGGCCCGGCATCGGAGTACGTAGAAAACAAGGAGCGTATGGGAATCTTCGAGCCGGTCCTTACGATGATTAATGCATACAACAAGGCGATCAGCGAGAAAGCCAATGATGTTGACTATTTCGCGGATGCCTATCTCAAGGTTCTGGTTCCAAGCTGGAAGAAGACGATGTGGCGCATATCCGGGATGACAGAATCATTAATTTCGACGGGGACACGAACGGTTGATTGTCGAATTTCTTCAGAAACCGGATGGTGATACCACGCAGGAGCATCTGATCGATCGTCTGGAAAAGCTCATTTTCCATATCAGCATGGTGGCCAATATCTCGGATGAGAATTTTGGCACCAGTTCCGGCATCGCTATGAAATATAAGCTGCAGGCAATGAGTAACTTGGAAAAAACGAAAGAGCGGAAATTTACCAGCGGTATGAACCGGAGGTATCGTCTGATTTTTTCAAATCCGGTCTCAGGAATGAAAAAAGATGACTGGGTGAAGATCCATCCACATTTTACACCAAATTTCCCGGCAAACCTGCAGGAAGAGGCAGAGATCGCGAAGAATCTGGAAGGTGTGGTCAGCCAGGAAACACAGCTCGGGGTGCTGTCTATTGTGGACAATGTACAGGATGAAATCAAGAAAATTGATACCGATCAGAACAAGGTGAGAGCGGATCTAGTGATGAAGCAGATGTTTGGCGGCGGTGGACAGGATGACGAGTAAGGAATACTGGCAGAAACGTGAGACGGAACATGCCAAGAAGAATAAGATGTCTGAGCAGACCTATGCAGAAGAGATCCGGAAGACCTATGCGTATATGGCAGACCAGATCCAGAAGGAGATCGATGGATTTTATACAAAGTATGCCACAAAAGAGGGAATCTCACTGGCGGAGGCAAAAAGGAGAGTTTCCAAGCTTGACATCGAAGAATACGGCAGGAAAGCGGCGAAATACGTCAAGGAAAAAGATTTTTCCGACCAGGCGAATGAAGAGATGCGGCTGTACAATGCGACCATGAAAATCAATCGTCTGGAGCTGCTGAAAGCCAATATCGGGCTGGAAATGGTATCCGGCTTCGACGAACTACAGAAATACTTTGACAAGACGCTGACACAGCAGACAATAGAAGAATTTCGCAGGCAGGCGGGCATTCTTGGCAATTCCGTGCAGGAAAACGGGAAAATGGCGCGGGCAATTGTCGATGCGTCATTCCATAACGCCACTTATTCCGATCGAATCTGGACGTATCAGGACATGCTGAAAGCAGAGCTGGATAAGCTGTTGAAAACGGGGCTGATCCAGGGAAAGAACCCGCGGGAGCTTGCGGTGCACCTGCAGAAACGCTTCGGCGCAAGCAGGGAGGATGCAGAGCGGCTCATGGTCACGGAGCTTGCCAGAGTCCAGACAGAAGCGCAGAAACAGTCCTACCTTCGAAACGGATTCGAGGAGTATACATACGTTGCCTGCGGGAATGCAGATGTCTGCGAACGGTGCCAGGCGTTGGATGGCAGGCATTTCAAAGTTCAGGACATGATGCCGGGGACGAACGCGCCGCCGATGCATCCGCGGTGTCACTGCTCCACGGCAGCCTATGAAGACAGTGCAGAATATGAGAAATGGTTGGACTTTCTGGAGCAGGGTGGTACCACAGAAGAATGGGAAGCATCGAAAAACAGAAAGGCAAGATATAAAGACAACGAAGGAATATTCCAAACATTGGATGGCAGATCAAAGGGGCGAGACGTTATCAAACCTCGAAATATCATGAAAGAAATGAAAAAGTCCAGCATCGGAACGGAAATGTTGGAATATCTTCAGGAAAATGATATTCAAATAAAGGTATGGTACGGAGTTGATGTTGATGAAGGACTGGACGGACTTTTCGAAGATGGAGAAATCAACATTTATGCTGATAATACCAAAACGGTTCGTGAAACGGCTATTACGGTGATTCACGAGGCCACGCATGCCAAAATCAACAAGCCAAATCCAAAAGTCAAGAACTGCAATGCTATGTGAACGAGTACAGGCATCAAAACATTGAATTGACAGAGAAAGTGCTCCAGGATATAATTAATCATATAAATGATAAATATCCGAATCTGAAATGGAGTGATTGTTTATGACGAATACTCTGAATATTCCGCCTCATGAGAGAGTAAAGCTCTTGAGGAAAGGCGAAAAAGTTTTGTGCAAAAAATGTAAAACAGGAATCATGATTCCTGTTGGCGACCGTGAAAAAACCAATACTTTTTACTGTGATTCTTGCAAGAATCAGTTAATTATCAACTGATGATAAGGAGACAGGACAAATGGCTCAGAATGATTATTTCGTGATTGTATACCAGGTACTGAAATATCTGTATGAATGCTTGAAAAAGGGTGAAAAACCAGAAGCGTGTTACCTTACAGCATCAGCTTATAATATTCCTGAGAATTATTGGCAGTATATCATTTTAAGCCTGATTACGGAAGAATATGTAAAAGGCATTGCTGTTAATCATACGAAAGATGGCGTTCTTTTAGGCGATCTGCCGGATGCTATTATCACGCCCAAAGGTATTTCATATCTGTTTGAGAATTCATTGATCGAAAAGGCAAAAAGGACGTTGAAAGACGTAAAAGAAATGGTTCCATTTGTATAATTAACCATCAGTCGAGAGGCCGGTGGTATTTTTATGCCCATTTGTTAAGAAAGAGAGGATCAGAGAATGATTGAGGTGCGCGTTCGTAAAAACGAAATTAAGGTGTCCGGTCATGCAATGTACGCACCGCACGGGCAGGACATCGTCTGTGCGGGCGTTTCCAGCCTTGTGCGGACACTGATCCGCTCGATTGAGGATCTGACAAGGGATGAAATAGAATACAAAGTATCGCCCGGATGGGTTGATATACAGTATGGGAATCTATCGGAGAAAGCAAGAACTCTGGTGGATTCCTTTTTTGTCGGCATCTGTATGATCGCTGACGAATACCCGGACTGTGTCCGGATTGTGTAACAGGTGTGACCGGGATGTCGTTAAACTACAATACCAGGAGCAACGGCACGGGCCTGCATGGAACGGGACGGGGCAGAAAGGGAAAAGAAATGAAGTACAGAAACATGCGTTGGAGAATTCCAATGAACAACCTGCAGTTATTTGCAGAAGGTGAAGGAGACGGCAGCGGGGCCGGGGACGGAAACGAGGACGGAGCTGGAGCAGGATCTGGTGATAACGGCAACGAAGTATCTTTTGATGATTTCCTGAAAGAAGGAGACAACCAGGCAGAGTATGACCGTAGAATCCAGAAAGCAGTAAATGCAGCAGTGACCAGAGCGCAGGAAAAGTGGAAGGCACTGACGGACGATAAACTTTCGGAAGCGGAAAAACTGGCCAAAATGACCAAGGAAGAAAAAGCCGAGTACAAAACGAGACAGCTGGAAAAAGAGCTGGCAGATCTGAAACGACAGAATGCCGTTACGGAAATGGCCAAGACAGCCAGAAAGATGCTGGCAGACGAAGAGATCAACATCCCGGATGAACTCCTGGGGCACCTGGTATCGGATAATGCAGAGGATACCAAGACAACAGTGGAATCTTTTTCCAAGCTGTACAAAGCAGCTGTGCAGGCAGCAGTCAAAGAAGCTCTGAAAGGAAATCCACCGAAATGCGGTTCCGGCGGGAAATCCATGACGAAAGAACAGATCATGGCGGTCAGCAATCCGCTGGAAAGACAGAAGCTGATCGCTGAAAACATTGCATTATTTCAGTAGGAGGAAAACATATGCACAAAATTGGAAAATTAGGGCTGCAGGTATTTGCAGCACCGGAGAACATGACAGGGCAGGCGCAGATCCAGGTAAAAGCCCGTGAGATTGACTTCGTAACGAGCTTTGGAAAGAATATTCAGGCACTTCTGGACATTCTTGGTATTGCCCGGATGATCCGAAAAGAAACAATTCGGTATTAAAAACAAGAAAGTAACAGGAACCCTTCAGTCCGGCGATGTAGGCGAGGGTGAGGAAATCCCGTATTCCCGTTATGAGGTAGTGGAGACACCGTTTGATACCATTCGGATCGAAAAGTACAGAAAAGGTGTATCCCTGGAAGCGATCGCAGAAAAGGGCTATGATGCCGCTGTACAGTCCACAGATGAAGAATTTAAAACGGATCTGCAGAACGTGGTCATGGATAAGTTCTATGCTCAGCTGAAAGCCGGATCCCTGACCGGACATGAAAGCACCTGGCAGATGGCGGTTGCGATGGCAATCGGTAAAGTAAAGGACAAATTTAAAAAGATGCGGAGAAGTGCAACCGGAACAGCCCTCTGGGTGAACACACTGGATGTATACAAATATGTTGGCGCTGCGAACATCACGCTGCAGACGGCATTCGGCTTTGAATACATGAAAAATTTCCTTGGAGCGGAGGTTGTTTTTATCAGCTCTGAAATTCCGGAAAACGTAGTCATCGCCACTCCGCTCAACAATATCATCGGATATTATGTTGACCCGGGTGATTCTGAATTTGCAAAATCAGGCCTGGTTTATACCACAGATCCAACCACAAATTTCATCGGTTTCCACTCTCAGGGCTCTTATGAGCGTGCAATGTCGGATCTGTTTGCAATCATGGGACTGCGGATCTTCTGTGAGTACCTGGATGCGATCGCCTATATCTCTGTTGGCGGAGCTGATACCCAGACACTGGGAAAACTGACCCTGACATCCGCAGAAGGTTCTGAAACCGGAAAAACAAAGATCTCCGTAAAAGAGCAGCTGATGTCTATGAAAAACTGCTGGAAGTACAAAGATGCGGCATCCGCGACTACCGTGAAATACGGCGATGACGTGAAAAACTGGAGCAAATGGGATGGAGAATCCGAAATCGCATCTACAGAAACCCATCACATCACGCTGGTTGAGTGTGATCAGAACTATAAAGCAGTCCGTTCCGGCGATGTAACAGTAGCTGTGAAGAGCTGAGAAGGAGGAACCTATGTACAGGGTGATTGAATACTTTACGGATCTTCATGACGATGACCATGAGTACCGAGAGGGTGATGTTTTCCCGCGCGAGGGAATCAAGGTCTCGAAAGAGCGTCTGGAAGAGCTTGCTTCGGATAAAAACCTGCGTGGAACCCCGGTGATCGAACTGGTAAAAGAACCAGAGAAGTAGGAGGCAGTCGATGCTCGAAGATCTGAAACTGCTTCTTGGACTGGAAGACACAGATAAAAAGACAGAACAGCAGCTACAGCTGATTCTGAATGCCACGAAACAGCGGTTGAAATTTCTCTTGGCGGTCTGGAGCCGCCGGAAGAAATGGAATACATCATATTGGATGTTTCAGTCATTCGATTCAACCGAATCGGATCAGAAGGGCTCTCCTCTCACAGTGTTGAGGGCGAGAGCCTTTCCTGGTCTGAAAATGATTTGCCGGGTACATGGATGATATTCAGTCTTATCTGGACAGCCAGCGGGAGGCAAGGAGGAAAGGTGAAGTTTTGTGAGATACGATACGCCAATTTTCTTCCGGCGAGTCCTGCCGGGTGAGTATGATCCAACGACTGGAAACCTATGCCGACGATCAGGTAACAGAGGTGCGGAAAATGGCATCTGTGATGGATACGCGGGCGGAAATCATGCAGATCGTATACGGTGGGATCCGTCAGGGCAGCGTGACAGTGCAGCTCCAGAACCATTATCAGAAGCCATATGACAGAATTCGGATCGGGAACACGAACTATAAAGTGGACTATACGCGGAAATTGCGTGTAAAACAGACATTCATACTATCGGAGGTGGTCTGATGCCGAAAATCAAGCTGGAAGGAATGGAAAAACTGCAGGTTAAACTGAAAAAAAACGTGCAGATGAGTAAAGTGAAACAGATAGTAAAGGATAATGGTGCAGCGCTGCAGGAGGCCGCACAGAGAAAAGCTCCAGTGGATACTGGTAATTTGAAACGAAACATCGGTCTTGAGATCCGAGATGGCGGCCTTACGGCGGAAGTAGAGCCGACGGCAGAGTATGCGGCGTATGTGGAGTATGGAACCCGTTATATGAACGCACAGCCGTATATGCGTCCTTCCTATACGGCACAGAAAGAGAAGTTCAAATCCGATTTGAAAAAGCTTACGAGGTGACATCATGGACCCACAGCAGGAATTATTCAGTGCGTTGCTTCTGGAATTAAAAAAACAGTATCCAGACAGTGTGTATGACACGTTTTTACCGCCGGAAGGCACGCCATATCCGTTTGTCTATCTGGCAGACAGTGATTTGAATGACAGAGCCAATAAAACGGCTGTATTCGGCACTGCAAGCCAGACAATTCACGTCTGGCATGACAATCCGCGGCAGCGCGGCACAGTATCACAGATGCTTCTGCAGATTAAGCAGATTTGCAGACAGCTGGAACATACCGGCAACTTTTCGTGGTCCGTGCAGAATTTGAATCAGAGAATATTGCCGGACACAACTACCAACCAGCCACTCCTTCACGGCATCGTGGAAGTGACTTTTTTATTCAGTTAGGAGAACAGCATGAGTAAAAACAATGAATTTGCAGTTATTTGCAGATGCGGTACGCGGTAAAAGATCGTTTATCTGTACCGCCTTAAAAAAGATGCGGCTAAAAATGCAGCTACAGCATTAGCGTTTACGACAGAGAACGGCAGAACGACAAGCAAGGATGCAGATACCACAGAGACCAAGGACGGCACGATTCGAACCCCGGGAGCAGCCGAGGTTGAGATTACGGCAACCAGTATTCTTGCCAAGGGCGACACACTGATCGACTCTCTTGAAGATGCCATGATCAACGATGAACTGGTCGAGATCTGGGAAGCAAATCTGGATGAACCAGCATCCAGCGGAAGCAATAAATTCAAGGGAAAATATTTCCAGGGTTACGTAACGGAGCTGGAAAAGACTTCGAATGCCGAGGATATGGTAGAAGTATCCATTACCTTTGGCGTAAACGGAACCGGCGAGAAAGGCGATGTGACAGTGACAGCCGCACAGCAGGAAGTAGCGGCATACGTATTTACAGATAACGACAAAAAACAGGAGCGTAAAAGAACAGTTGAGGGCGAGAAATCGTCCTCTTTTTTTGAACAGTAAAGGAGAAAAAATGATATGGAACTTACAATCAATGGACAGGTGTATCAGTTTAATTTTGGCATGGGATTCATGAGAGAAATGAATAAAAAAGTAACTATGCCGGTAGACGGAGTAAAAGATGCCAAGAAGAATATTGGCCTGAGATACGCTGTGGCAGGGATCATGGACGGAGATGTAGAGGCTCTTGAGGATCTGTTACTCGTAGCGAATAAAGGGCAGAATCCGAGAGCAACTACAGAAATTCTGGATGAATATATTGATGATCCGGATACCGATATCAATCAGCTCTTCGAAGATACGATGGGTTTCTTAAAGAATGCAAATGCTACGAAGAAATGCGTCCAGAATCTCGAGAAGACGATCGAGGAAGAAAAAGCGAAGAAGTAGGTGGCGTAGCCCATGAAGAGGTGAGTTTCGAAGAACAATACCGGGAAGTTGCAATCAGCTGCTTCCGGTATCTGGGATTCACATCGTTTGAGCAGGTTGATCGTCTGACGATTGCACAGTACGAAATTATGATGGAAGCGCTGAGATATCGAATAGTAGACGACGAATACAGGGCACATCGGCAGGCCTTTCTGAATTTTGCGGCCCAAGCGCAAAAAAAATCCGGAAAGAAAACAGTGCCAGTATACAAGCGATTCCGTAATTTCTTTGACTATGAAAAAGAATTAAAAAATGTGAAGGAAAAGAAGCACAAGAAGGGTGATCCACGATTCGCCGGAATATCCAAATTGTTAAAGAGAGGAGAGTGAACAGATGGCAGAATCTTATAGCGTAAAGGCGGTTTTATGCGCGGAAGATAAGAACTTCTCCTCAATGATGAAATCATGCAACAGTTATGCTGAAGATCTGAAAAATACGCTTACAAGTGGAATTGGATTCGGCGCTATGGCGGCGATCGGATCCAAGGCAGTATCGGCAGTCGGAAGTGGATTAAAAAGTCTGACTACAGGAGCAATAAGCGCTGGTGCGAATTTTGAGAATGCTATGTCATCTGTAGCAGCTATTTCCGGGGCTACAGGATCTGACTTTGATCGGCTGTCTGAAAAGGCGAAACAGCTCGGAAAATCCACACAGTACACCGCAAGTGAGACAGCTTCTGCGATGGAGTACATGGCAATGGCCGGCTGGAAAACTGAGGATATGTTAAATGGAATCGAAGGCGTAATGGATCTGGCCGCTGCATCGGGAGAAGATTTGGCTGGCGTTTCCGACATCGTAACAGATGCTATGACAGCTTTCGGTTTATCGGCGAATGGCACCACCAAAATTATCAAAGATGGTTTTACAAAAGAAGTCTCCAACGCTTCACATTTTGCTGATGTTCTGGCAGCAGCTTCGGCAAATTCTAACACCAACGTTGCTATGCTGGGCGAATCTTTTAAATATGCGGCTCCCGTAGCTGGATCGTTAGGATACAGCGTAGAAGATACAGCCATTGCCCTCGGACTCATGGCGTCGTCAGGGTTGAAAAGCAGTATGGCTGGTAGCAGCCTCCGAACTATCCTGACAAATCTTGCCAAGCCAACAGATGATATCAGTGACGCAATGGATTATTTGGGCATATCCTTGCAGAATGGTGATGGCTCTATGAAGTCTCTGATGGACATTGTAACGGATTTGCGAGGTGCATTTGGACAATGTAAAATGCCAATGGATCAGTTCCAAGAGAATCTTGCAAAACTTGACGAAAAGTATGCCAATGGAGAGCTGACAGAAAAGAAGTATAATGAAGCATTAGCAGATTTAACGGAAAAGGCTTATGGAGCAGAGGGAGCGTTAAAGGCCAAATATGCTGCTACATTAGCTGGAAAAGAGGGTATGTCAGGTCTGCTTTCAATCGTGAGTGCGGCACCAGAGGATTTTGACAAGTTAACTAATGCCATCTATAACAGTGACGGCGCGGCCAAAGAAATGGCAGAAATAAAAATGGATAACTTGCAGCACGATGTTGTGAAACTGCAGTCTGCTATGGAAGGGCTTGGAATCACCGCATTCAACCAGGTTGGCGGAAAAATGAGAGGTTTGGTTGGCATCGCAACTGAGATGGTTGGAAAAATCGATGAAAAACTTGCCAGTGGAAAAGGAATTGAAAAGGCTGTCGATAAAATAGAATCAATGGTCGAGAAAGCAAAACCATATTGGAATATTTTCAAAACGGATGCAGTGGAAGCGGGAACAGCGCTGGGCGATGCGGCTGGAGCTATCATAGGAGATATTAAGAAACTTTCAGGTTCTTTGGCAGCACAGAAAGTATTGAAAATTTCTCAACCACTTTGGGCAAGGTTAAAGATGGAATTGTAGCAGTTTCGGGATTTCTGGAAAAACATTCGGACGCGATTGCAAAAGTAGCGGTAGCGCTTCCGAAACTATTGGTTGCATATAAAGGCTTCAAAATTGTTAAGGCCGTAGCACCATTTATTGGTGCGTTTACAGGAGCTGTTGGAGGACTGGCAAAGGCTGGCCTTGGAAAAATCGCGCCTGGGCTATTCAAAGTTTCAAAAGGACAGGAAGCGGTTGGCAAATCAAGCGGTGGCAGTGCAAAGAAAATGGTAGCGTCTGCAAAAGCATTTATGATGATGGGTGTCGGGGTGCTGGCGATTAGTGCTGGATTCTATTTGCTTGCGCAGTCTGCAATTGCAGTAACCAACGCTGGCCCAGGGGCAATCGCTGTTTTTGGTGGTTTGATTGGTGTTGTAGTAGGACTTGCAGCTGGTATGACAAAGATGCTTTCGTCTATGTCTGGCGGGTCGAAGAAATTAACAGCGATGACACCGGCGCTTCTGGCGTTGGGAGCGGCTGTATTAATGATTAGCGCAGGTTTGGCACTGCTGGCGTATCTTCAATTCAGTTGGCGAATGCTGGTCCCCTGGCCATTGGATGTATGGCAGGAATGGTCGTAGCGCTTGCCGGTTTGATGTGGTAGCGAAAAATGTAGCACCAACACTTTCGGCCGGAGCAGTTGGATTTGTTGCGTTTGGGGCCTCGGTATTAATTGCGGCAGCTGGAATCGGATTGTTATCCCTGGCGGCTATTAATCTTGCAAATGCCGGTCCCCTGGCCATTGGATGTATGGTTGGTATGGTTGCGGCAATCGCTTTGCTGGCAGTGGGAGCGGCTGCTCTTGGACCAGCATTGACAGTGGGAGCCGTTGGCTTTATTGCATTTGGAGCCGCTATTGTTTTGGTGGCAGCAGGTGCGTTGATTGCCAGCGCGGCATTGGCGGTTGTGTCTGCTGTTCTTCCTTCGATCGTACAATATGGAAGCCAGGGAGCGGTAGCTATTGCTCAGCTTGGTGCAAGCATGATTGTTTTTGGCACCGGAGCTGCTGTTGGAGGAATTGGCGCAACCGCGCTCGGAGTTGGTCTTGCGTTGGTCGGTGTAACTGCGCTGGTTGCAGCCGCAGGAGTAATTGTATTGGCCGCCGGAGCAGCGGTGCTTGGAGCTTCGCTTGTGATGGCAGGTGCAGGTTTGACAATTATGGGAGCAGCATTTCCACTTGTAGCGGCTGGTGCAAGGGTCAGTGCAGCCGGATTGGCGGCATTACTTGGATCAGGTACTGCGGCCAGTGCGGTTTTTGTGATTTTGGCAGGATCTTCTGGCGCGGCAGCTGTAACAGTTGGCGTATTTGCAGCGGCAATGGTGGCCGGAGCCGCAGGAACCGGTCTTATGGTAGTTGCTCTGAAATCAGTAAATTCCAGTATGAAGTCAATCGCCGGAAATGCGAAAAGCGCTGAAAAATCGCTTACAGGTATGCGCTCCAGCGTGAATGTTGTGAATTCTGGGCTGGATGCATTGGGAAACAAGGCGAAATCTGCGATCAGTGCATTGATTAAGCAGTTTTCCCAAGGAGAAAGTAAAGCGAAGACTTCTGGAAATGCGGTTGGAAATAATTTTAATAATGGCGTTTCAGCTGGAATGTCAAGGGCGGTTTCTACAGCAGAAACAATGTCAAATTCAATCGTAATTACCATGCGATCATCGGCAGGTGGGGCCTATAACAGCGGTGCTTACATCGGCATGGGTCTCGCTAACGGTATGGCAAGCCAGGTCGGCCATGTAAGAGCAGTGGCGGCACAGCTTGCGGCGGCTGCAGAGGCGGCGATCCGGGCAAAAGCGCAGATTCACAGCCCATCGCGGGTGACGGATAAGCTGGGCAACTATTTCGGAATCGGCTGGATCAACGGCATCATGGATCATGTGCAGGAGGCAAAGCAGGCAGCCATGGAGCTGATACAGATTCCGGAGCTTACACCTGCACCGGAAATCGGAATGAGCCTTCGGACTGGATCTGAAGATCTGAATGACAGCTATCAGTATAGCAGCAATGGAAAATATACCATCTATGTCCCGATCAATCTGGACGGAAGAGAGATTGGAAAAGCGACTGCAACGTATACACGAGAAGAAATTGAGAAACAGGAGACAAGGGAGAACCGAAAGAAAGGCAGGAGAACTAATGTATAACTTTGTAGATACCACAGAGCGGTACCCAGGGCAGAACCTGCCTTCGGAGGCTCTCATGTTTAATGGAAACTATTTGGAAAATGTGATTCCCGGCTACCGGACACTATATGTGTCTGGCCGGGAAGTTTTAGGGACGGAGATTACAGATCTGGAAACTGGCGTATCCGATGGTACGAAATACCGGCGCAAACGCTATCAACCCAGAACCATTGTGGTTGGATATCAACTGATTGCTGAAGATAATTCGGCTTTTCGTAGTGCGTATAACAAGCTGAATGCTCTTCTGGATGAAGAACAGGCGACTCTTATTTTTGCGGATGAGCCGGACAAATATTATATCGGAACAAAGCAGGGAACGAGTGAAGTGCCGGCGGGAAGAAATGCGATCACTGCGGAGCTGGAATTTTACTGCGCGGATCCATTCAAGTATTCGGTGGAAGAATTTACGGTGAATCCGACTGCGGATGACGGAAAAACGTTCATTGTGTCGTACAACGGCACTTATCGGGCCTTTCCAAAGCTTCAGGCAGTAATGCACAGTGAAAATGGAGTAGTAGGTTTTGTAAATGACTCCAAGAAAATTCTTCAGTTCGGTGATCCGGATGAGTTGAACGGAGAAACATACAAAAAAAGCGAACTGATAACAAGCTATGCTGACCAATATGTCTGGTCACAGGATGCGGCGTGGAAAGATGATACAGGGAGCAACTTCTTATACAGTAACAGCAAGACGGCTGGAAAGCTGGGTGTCATGAGCGTAGACAGCATCAAAGGTCTGTATCTGGCCAGCAGTGGATATGTAAGTCCAAACACAAACGGCTGGAATGGAGCTATGAAATCTATTGATGTGGTAGATTCCAATGGAGCAAAGGGAGCGACGCACCTCTATTGTTACATGAACAGCTGGTTTGAAACTGGTCTTATGGGGCAGACGGGCTGCCAGGCGATTGCTTTCTGCGATGCGAACGGAAAAATGATCTGCTGCCAGGAGATATACAAAACCGATACGATCGGAAACACAGCGCACATGAATATGTGGGTAGGTGGAAACAACCCGCGTATCGTCAAAACATATACTTTTGAACCTTGCCATCGAAAAGATGCAAACCCATACAGCCAAACGTATGGCGCAAGCGACATGATGAAACATGGAGAGAAAATACGTTTTTTCTGGAAGGGCAGTTATCCGGAATTTACAGTTCCAGAATTAAAAGATGTGAAAGTGGCAACAGTGAAATTGTATTTGGGACAGTGGGGAAGTCGAAATACAGGAAATCAGCTTGTCACCAGAAATTATTTCCGCGGCATCTTCGTGAGAATTGACAATGTAGAAAAATGGCGTGATATTCCGAATAAATTTTCGGTAAATCAGGTTTTGACAGCTGACTGTAGCAATGGAGAGGTCATGTTACAGGGACTTCCGAGACAGGATCTTGGTGCGTTGGGCAACGATTGGGAGAACTTTTGCCTGCAGCCTGGAATGAATCAGATCCAATGCATTGCATCGGACTGGGCAACACAGCCAACATACACAATGAAATACAGGGAGGTGTTTCTATGATTTTATATTTTGCGGACCGACATATGAATGTCCTTGGGCAGGCAAGCACAGAGCTACCGAAGGGATTGTACATTTCTGATGATCTGAAAACAGAAGAGGTGGAAGCAGGTGTTGCTACACTAGAATTTACGCTGAATTACACGGCGAGCACGCGGAATGATGCGAAACAGTATGGTTCTGTTGGCAATTATATTCTTCGGAAGAATGGCGATGAGCAGGAAATTTATACGATCATTACCAGCGAAGAAAATATTTTCAAACAGGAAGTAGAAATCTATGCCGAGGATGCCGGTATGGATCTCCTGAACGAGACAGTTGGCGAATACAAAGCAGACAAGGCATATCCAGCGAGCTATTATGTTGAAAAATTCAGCGACGATTCCGGCTTTGAAATTGGAATCAATGAGGTCAGCAATTATAACCGGAAACTGTCCTGGGAGGGTGAGACCACCGCTTCTGAGCGTATTTTGAGCGTTGCCACGCAGTTTGACGCGGAAGTTTCCTATACTTTTGAAATCGACCGGTTGAAAATCAAGCACAAATATATCAACCTGCATAAGAAGCGCGGCGTAGATCAGGGGCGAGAACTTCGGATCAACCGGGAAGTGAAAAATATCATTGTAAAAAGTTCAGTAGAAGATCTGGCTACGGCACTTTCCGTTACCGGCGGATATCCGGAAGACAGTGAAACGCCGATCAATCTGAAAGGGTATAAGTATGATGACGGTGATATTTATCTGTCCGGCAGCACGATTTATTCCCGGAGCGCGGTGGCAAAATGGAGCCGGTATCTTTCCGAGAAAGGGAATGGAACTGGGCATATCGTCCAGACGTATACTTATGATACTTTAAGCCAGTCGGAGCTGTGCAACCGTGCTGTATCCAAGTTGAAAAAGATCTATGATGCTGCGGTATCCTATGAAGTGGAGCTGGCATATCTGCCGGATGGAATCAAGATCGGCGATACAGTCAATATCGTAGATGACACCGGAGAATTGTATCTGTCCGCGCGGATCATGAAGCTGGAATCTTCCATCTGCAACGATGAGTACACAGCGACACTGGGCGAATATCAGCTTAAATCAAGTGGAATTTCCGAGAAGATGGAGAACCTGGCTGCGCAGTTTGAGAAACTGGCAAAGAACCGGACATTTTACACATGGGTTGTATTTGCTGATACAGAAACGGGCGATGGAATATCAATCAAATCTGCTGGAAAAGCATACATGGGTATTGCATACAATCGGACGACAAAGCAGCCGGTTCTGACAGATCCGAGCGTCTACGCCTGGGTAAAGGTTGTTGGAGATCAGGGAATTGCGGGGGAGCCTGGAAAAGACGGTCTGACTAGTTCTTCCATGTGAGATATGCTGATGTTCCGAACCCGACAGCAAATCAGTTGCGGAAGGATACAGGAAAATATATCGGTACCTATGTGGACTATATATTGGAGGACAGTACAGATCCGACCAAGTACACCTGGCGAAAATTTCAGGGCGATGACGGAGAGGACGGCGCCGATGGAACCCCTGGAGAAAACGGTGCGAATGGTGAAACCAGTTATCTGCATATCGCTTATGCAACAAGCGCGGATGGAAAGACAGGCTTTTCGACAACCAACGCCGTCGATAAAACGTATATAGGCCAATACGTGGATTTTATCAAGGCTGACAGCACCAATCCGGCGAAGTATCGTTGGAGCAAATTTCAGGGGCCGAAAGGAGATAAGGGAGATCCGGGCGAGCAAGGACTGCGCGGCCTGCAGGGCGATAAGGGTGATCAGGGAATCCAGGGACCAAAGGGCGAAAGTGGCAAATCCACGTATACGCATATTGCTTATGCAAATAGCTCTGATGGAAAGGTCAGTTTCTCCGTTTCTGATTCGGATCGTGATTATGTCGGAATGTATGTAGATGAGGTCGTAGCGGACAGCACAGACCCAACGAAATATGCTTGGAGTAAGATTAAAGGTGCCGATGGTACGCAGGGAATCCAAGGAAAGCCGGGAGCAGATGGAAAAACACCGTATTTTCATATCGCTTATGCAACGAGTGCGGATGGAAAGACAGGCTTTTCTATTACTGAATCAACCGGTAAGACGTACATCGGTGTGTATACGGACTATACAAAGGCAGATTCTACCGACCCATCTAAATACAAGTGGACAAAGATTCAAGGACCGCAGGGCACGCAGGGACTGCAGGGAATCCAGGGACCACAGGGGGAGCGAGGTATTGCTGGAAAAGATGGACAGAACGGAGCTACAACATATTTTCATATTAAGTATTCTGCAGTTTCGAATCCGACGTCTGCAAGCCAGATGACAGAGGTTCCCAACACTTATATTGGTACCTACGTGGATTTTACGGAAATGGATTCAAACGATCCTGGAAAATATACATGGTATAGGCTTCAGGGGTTACAGGGCGAAAAAGGTACGCAGGGCCTTCCTGGGAAAGATGGATCGAACGGAAAAACTACCTATCTTCATATCAAGTATTCCAATGATGGGGGTAAAACTTTTACAGCGAACAGTGGTGAGACACCGGGAGATTATGTTGGAACATGTACCGATTTCAATCAGACGGATCCGACGACAGTTGGCTCGTATATATGGGCTAAAATTAAGGGAGAACAGGGTCCGCAGGGCTTGCGCGGCCTGCAGGGTGAAAAAGGTGACCAGGGAATTCAGGGACCCAAAGGCGCTGACGGAAAAGATGGAAAAACGACGTATTTTCACATCAAGTATTCTGCAGTTTCGAATCCGACCTCTGCGTCTCAGATGACAGAGACACCGTCAAAATACATTGGAACGTATGTGGATTTTACACAGACGGATTCGGATGATCCGAAGAAGTACAGCTGGCAGCAGCTGGAAGGTTCGCAGGGGCCACAGGGAAAACAGGGAATTTCAGGTACCAATGGAGCAGACGGGAAAACCAGTTATCTGCACATCAAATATAGTAATGACGGTGGGAAGACATTCACCGGGAACAGTGGTGAGGATATTGGCGCTTATATCGGAACATGCGTGGACTATGCAAAAGATGATCCTACAAGTGTCGGAATGTATAAGTGGGCGAAAATCAAAGGCGAGGCTGGAGCCAAAGGTGATAAGGGTGATACGGGTAAGGGGGTTAAATCGACATCTGTTGCATACCAGGTTTCAACTTCCGGAACAACAGTTCCAACTGGCACATGGTCTGGGTCTGTGCCATCTGCATCCGCGGGGCAGTATCTGTGGACACGTACAATCATCACTTACACTGACAACACAACATCCACGATATATAGTGTCGGCCGTATGGGAACCAATGGTGCAAATGGCACCAATGGAAAGAGTATTGGATCAGTAGTCAATTATTACCTGGCAACGGCATCTTCCAGCGGAGTTACAACGGCGACGAGTGGATGGACAACAGCTGTCCAGTCGGTGTCTGCGGCTAAGAAGTATCTTTGGAATTATGAGGTTGTGAAGTATACCGACGGAACCGTGGCGAGTACAACTATGCCTTGCGTCATTGGATCATACGGTGATCAGGGAAGTAAAGGGGATAAAGGTGATACCGGATCAACTGGAAATGGTATTAAGGGGATCGTGGAGCATTACGCGGTTTCTTCATCCAATTCGACTGTTCCTACATCGTGGTCATCCACCGTTCCGACAATGACAGAGAGCAATAAATATCTCTGGAACTACGAGACAATTACTTATACAAATGGGACAACTGTAGACACAACAAACGAGTCATAGGTGTATATGGCAACAAAGGTGCTACTGGATCACAGGGTTATAGTCTTGTAGCAAACGTGGTCAGAGATGCCTTTACTGAGTCTCAATGGACTACGTACGGTACTATCAATCACGAAGAAACTTGGCCCAGCACATCTGGTATCCGTAATGGTTGCCGGATTGGTGATATGTTTGCAATCGTTGGAACTGCAACGGACACAAAAAATGCTCATGTTGCTTATTATCGGAGTAATACTGCATCTGGAGATCTGAAAGGTTTATGTATAAGCCATACAATTATCCCGAGGGGTGCAACAGGAGCTACCGGCAGTAAGGGAGATAAGGGCGATACTGGTGCAAGTGGAAAAGGCGTTAAATCTACTGCAGTAACATATCAGGCAAGTTCGTCTGGAACTACGATCCCTACTGGAGTATGGTCAGCAACTCCTCCGGCGACAAGTGCGGACAAACCATATTTCTGGACTCGTACGATCATCACCTATACGGATAATACAACTTCAACTGCTTACAATGTTGGTAGTACACCGGAAGGAATTGTCGTCGGCGGACGAAATTTAGCAATGAATACTAACAAAGGAACAACCGGATGGAGTTGGTCAATGCAAACTGGCGGCTATTCCAAAGAATCTGTATCCGAAACTGGGGTTAATACATGTAAGCTTACACGAGATTCGGTAAAACAATCCGGATGGTCTGTAATACAGTTTTCTTATATTGGACGCACAAAATGGGAGGCTGACACGAATTATACCGTATCCGTAGATGTCAAAGCAAGTGTTTCTACATCGATGGATCCAGGCTTTAGACATAGTGACAGTTCAAACATGTTGATACAATCATGTAAAGCCGTAAACAACAAAACAGTTGCGAATGTATGGACAAAACTGGTATGGGTTGTAAAATCAGCAGCAACATTGCCTAGCGGAACTTCACAGAATACATATTTTACTGGAATGAACAGTAATGTTGGGGTCTCATATCAGTTTAAAAACCTTAAGATCGAAAAAGGCAATACTGCAACTGACTGGACTCCAGCACCGGAGGACTATGTATCATATGTCGATGTTGAGTATTATCTTTCGACATCGCCGACTTCTCTTTCTGGAGGATCATGGTCAACAATAGCACCGACTTGGGTCAATGGAAAGTACATGTGGAGTCGTACAGTAACAACTGATGGGTCTGGAAACAGAACATATTCACCAAATCAAAATGGAGTCTGCATTGCAGGAGCACAGGGAGCAACCGGAGCCAAAGGTGATAAAGGAGATACTGGAGGGACTGGTGCAACCGGTAAAGGCGTTAAATCTATTGTAGAACAGTATTACAAATCAACGTCAGCAACAGCCATGTCCGGCGGATCGTGGAGCACGACTTATCCTGGGTGGGAGAACAGTAAATATATTTGGACGAGATCGGTGATTACCTATACTGACAACACGACTTCAACGACAACAGCTGTATGTGTTACTGGAGCAAGAGGTGATAAAGGTGCTACTGGAGGAACTGGTCCAACTGGAAATGGTATCAAGAGCATAACGGAGCATTATGCTGTTTCAACCTCGAATTCATCGGCTCCTACGACATGGTCAACGACTGTGCCAACAATGACCGAAACAAATAAGTATTTGTGGAATTATGAAACCATTACATATACAAATAACACCACAAATGATACGGCTAAAAGGGTTATTGGCGTTTATGGCAATAAGGGAGCCACTGGAGAAGATGGAAAAAATGGTACAAATTTATGGGTAAATCCGCTATTTGAGTCAGGAAAGCCTCAGATAACAAGGATTGATACAAGTGTCACAGCTCCAAATGGCGCGGCAGTTAATATACTTGATAGCAGAGATCATCAAAATAGCTCAACAGCTTTTCCAGTATTTCCGGGACACCAGTATCGCATAACTGTTCACCGAAAGCGGATAACGGGTTCCCTCGAATTGAAGTCCGGCATATGGTACATAACACAGACGTCTGGAAAAGCTTACGATACAATTGTGGTGCCGACATCAACCAAAGATCTTGGTAACAGTTGGCAGGAAGCGACATATAACTTCACTTGTCCATCAGGAAAATCAAAAGGAAGCGTATATTTTCAGATAGATCAGCAGAGAAACAATATCACAACTAAATGGTATATTGCAAATGTCATTTGTGTTGATATAACAGGCTTAAAAGGTGATACTGGAGCCAAAGGTGATAAAGGGGATAAAGGAGCAACTGGTCCTCAGGGACCACAAGGTCCTCAAGGGGTAAAAGGCGATAAAGGTCCTCAAGGTCCACAGGGCGCTGCAGGTAAGGACGCAAATCAGGTAGTGCATACGGTAAATGGAAACGGTGAGTCAAATCTTTATGTCGAATTTGCTACAATAAAGATCACAGGTTCGTATGCAAATCAGCCAACAACATTTAAACTTGGTGGCAGAGGTTTTGAGACAACAGATGTCCAGTTTAGTTTTATCTCTGCAAATAACTCAGATCCTGGATTGGATTTCCTAAGATCTTCAGGCGGATGGTCATTATGGATTTATAAAAAGACTACTTCAACGTGGGGCCTTATAACAAGATTAAATGAACCGTATGGGCAGCTGAGAGTATTTAACTATACTCAAGGTTCTGGTCCATATACAGTGACGTGGACATCAACCAAATTAGCTTCTTTACCATCTGGTTCAATTAATGCGAATCCTTTACAAGCAGCAAAAACAGCCACCAACTTTATGCAGTTTACTGATGGGACCGGATTGGAAGTTGGTAATAAAACCAGCGGATCTTGGTCTGGTTATCGGACTAAGATTTCAGCATCAGCATTTGAGATTCTTAACCGGGCAGGAACGACACTCGCATATTATGGTGATAAGTTGATACAGCTTGGAAAGAACGCAAAAGATGCGGTTATTGAGTTATGTGGCGGTGTCGGTAAGATTTTGGTTGAAACAAAATCCGGCAATGCGGCTCTGTCAATCCAGAGCGAATATGTAGATATTAAAGGTGTCCACGAATCTGTATTGGAGACATCAAGTTCTTCTGGAAGCTGTATAGCCGGAGCTGTTGACGATTCTTTTGTTGTAAATACTTACTCGGATGCCAACAACAAAGCAAACCTCGATATTGGTAACGGTAGCATTATTCTTGAATCAAAGAAGAAAGGTTATCAGGCAGAGGTCGAATTTTATGGCTGTGGCTGGTCTGGAGGAGTGTATACTGGAGCGTTCGCACCGACCAAGGCGTACTCCGAAAAGATTATGTTAGGAGATAGTGGAAGAGTATGGGAGCGTTTGATTGTTAAAAACTCCCCACAGGTCACATCCGATCGCCGCGCCAAAACAAACATATTTCCACTCGGTGAGAGCAAGATCAATAAGACGGATATTCATTCAGAGCTGTTCGATCGTTTAAAACCAGTTCAGTATCGGATGATTGACGGTGATGGGCGCATTTGTTATGGATTCGTCGCACAGGATGTCGTAGAAGCCATGCGAGAACTCGGAATCCGAGAAGACGAGCTGGATCTGGTACACCACGACAGGAAGAACACTGAGGATAGCTATATTGATACTTATAGTATGGTATATACTAATTTGATTGCGATAATAACGCATGAGCTTCAACTCGAAAAGCAAAGAAGATCGAACCTTGAAGTAGAGGTTGCGGATCTAAGAAGTGAACTTGAATCCATGAGAGATAATATCTCTGGAGATACAAATTAATTTTTAGGAGGACAAAAATATGGCAGTATCAGCAACTTACACAAAGGACATTCATTATTCTGGAATCATCACAGTTGACGGCGAGACCGTTGTGTCTATGGACGCCAATATGGATGCAAAACATCCGGATGTTCCAATCATCAATCGCTACATCAATAATGGAAGAAAGTACAGAGAGAACAAAACAGATATCGATGATATTGTTGATAAATTTGAGAATGACATCTGGGACGAGTATGATAAGTACACTGCAGAGCTGGAAGAAAAGGGAAAAACTGAGTAGGGCCGGAAACGGTCCTTCTTCTGCGTTCAATAGTGGGAAAGAGAGACAGAGCAGTGAATGAAATATTAATGCAGACATATACGATAGCACTTCCAGTGCTGCTGGGCTACATCGTCTGGCTCTTAAAAAATCAGAAAAGGGATCGAGACGCGAACAGTAAGGGAACTATGTTACTACTCAGAGTCCAGCTGATTGAGTACCACAGCAAGTACACACAGCTTGGAGACATCCCATCCTATGCATACCAGAACTTCTGCGAGATGTACGAAGCCTATCATGTGCTTGGTGGAAACGGTATGATCACAAAGATGAAGCAGGAAATTGATGAATTACACTTAAAAAAGAAAGGCGATTGACATGGAACAGATTATGAATTATGTAAAACCGGAACTGATCATTGTAGCTATTGTCCTGTACTTCCTGGGCATGGGCCTGAAACAGGCACAGGCTGTAAAGGACAAGTATATTCCACTGATTCTGGGTGGTGTGAGCATTGTACTTTGCGCGATTTGGGTGCTGGCCACCAGTGAGGTGTGCACCGGTCAGCAGGCGGCAATGGCAGTATTTACGGCGGTCACGCAGGGAATTCTCGTCGCTGGGCTGAGCAACTATGTGAATCAGATTATCAAGCAGACACAGAAAACAGAGTGAGGGCGGCCAATAACCGTCCTCTTTTGCGCCGGCGCAAACGAAACGGTACAGGCACGCAGAAATGCGTGTTATTTTTATGCCTTTTGGGAAGAAAATACGATGAAAGTAATCGAATATGGGGAGAAGTCCTGTCAGGGTATGTTCCTGACCTCCCCGAAGAAACGGAAGACATGGCGAAATGTTGTGTCTTATTTTGATTCGCAGGTAGGGCGAAAAAGATAAAAATACCTCTTGACATTTGCCCGACATAATATATAATACAATTATGCCCGACAAAAGTGAGGTGAGAATATGAGTCCACGGACAGGCAGACCAACAAGCAATCCAAGACCCAATAAATTAAGTATTCGGATTAGTGATGAAGATAAGAAATTATTGGAAGATTATTGCGAAAAGGAAAAAGTAAATAGGACAGAAGCAATAAGTAGAGGGATTAAAAAGTTGGCAGAAAAATAAAGAAACACTCGATACCCTACCACAGACAACGAGTGTTTCTCTCCAGAAAGAAGTTTACCTTCTGTAAATATTATAATGCAGATGAAAACTTCTTTCAAGAACCAAATTTGAAAGGTAGCATTTTGCATGAATGAATTAAAAGTAATTGAGAACAATTTAGTACCAGTATATGAAACAAGCACAGGAGAAAAGGTTGTATATGGATCAGAGCTGTATGCAATTTTAGAAGTCAAAAGTAACTATCGTGACTGGATCCGCAACCGTTTTGCTGATATTGAAGCTATAGAAAATGAAGATTTCGAAGCCGCTAAAATTTTAGCGCCTTCCGGTCAGACCAGAAAAGACCACATCATAAAGCTTGATACTGCCAAAGAAATGGCCATGCTTGAGCGAAACGAAAAAGGAAAGCAGGTGCGGAAGTACTTTATCGCAGTAGAGAAGAAGTACAATCGGAAACAGATCCCTATGACCGTGCCGGAGCAGATCCAGCTTCTGGCAATGGGAAACGTAGAGCTTAACCAGAAAGTAGACAATCTCGATAAGAAGATCGAAGATCTGGAATACAGTCTTCCGATTCTTGGCATCGAGATCGACAAAATCACGGCGGCAGCGAAAAAGAAAGGTGTAGAGTGCCTGGGTGGAAAGAACAGCGAGGCATATGCAGACAGATCTCTCCGCGGAAAAGTCTACAATGACATCTACCGGGAACTGAAACGGCAGTTTGGCGTCACTACATACAAAGCCATCAAGCGGAACCAGTGCGATATGGCGGTTGAGATAATCTCAGGCTATCAGCTTCCCTACGTACTTGCCGACCAGGTACAGTACAGAAATGCACAGGGAAATCTGTGGGGAGGTGTCCGGGCATGAATCAGACGACATATGACATCGAAAAAGAACTGAAGATTTCAGCAAATCAGCCAGTCGTATTTTTCAAAGATACGCCACTTGGCGATTTACACGAAGCATTTGAGCAGGCTCTGAACCGTAAATGCGATCCTTTTGCTGCATCTGTATTTTACAATCTCGGGAAAGTACATGGAATCCGTGAAGAAAGATCTAAAAGAAAAGAGAAACATATTTAATTAAAGTATAAGAGGGCGTTGGCACTTGGTCATGAATAATGAAGTGTTGACAGGCCCTCTTTTTATACCCATTTTTAAATAATTGCGCCGGCGCAAATCTGCCGGAGAAAGGGAAGTATCATGAGAATTGACAGATCTTTTATCAGCAACCAGAACACCTACGAAGAGAACGATCCGCGGTGTATTGTAGTCCACAACACAGATAATTTCAGAGCGGGCGCCGATGCCCGCACACACGCAGAAGCGCAGCATAATGGTGAGCTGTCCAATATGTCTGCCCACTATTACGTTGATGATGGAGAAACGGCGTATCAGGCAGCACCACACAGCCGCGGATGCTGGCATGTAGGCGTCAATTACGGAGGAACGAATCTGTTTGGAAAATATGGAAACCGTAGCAGCATCGGCGTGGAAATGTGCGTGCAAAAAGGATATGACTATGAGCAGGCCTTCCAGAACACAGCCACGGTCGTCAAAGAGATCATGCGGGAGACCGGCATCCCGGCCAGCCGCGTATACCGCCACTATGATATCTGTAGCAAGCACTGCCCGAGCCAGATCATCGAGAGAGGGGATTGGGAGCGGTTTAAGAGCTTGATCAGCGGCGAGGCATCGGCTGAACAGCCAGAAAGCGGAAAATATGAGCCTGGTATTTACAAGGTCAATACCGACCTTAATATTAGAGAACAGCCAAACGCAGACAGCCGTATTGTTGGCATGATCACGGATCAGGGAAGCTATACGGTGACAGAGATCAAAAACACAAGCTGGGACGACTGTACTCGGCGCGGGCTGGATCAACTGCCACACCAAGTACTTGTACGTTACGACGGGGCAGAGAAGACGCTGCCAAAAGCAGCAGACTCGTCGTTGACGGCGTATGGGGGTCATGAGTCT
>ENA-OQKC01000099-OQKC01000099.1-human-gut-metagenome-genome-assembly--contig:-NODE-99-length-33597-cov-4.105408_pt1 | contig 33597 bp, 33 predicted proteins | sample MGYA00242774_ERZ504790 | MGnify/ENA primary metagenome ERZ504790 (study PRJEB26092, sample SAMD00036419) | human gut metagenome | host: Homo sapiens | study: EMG produced TPA metagenomics assembly of...
AAGCCGCGAAAAGCAGCCGGTGTTACCATCAGGCGGTCGAGTTCACCGACGACCCGTTCGAGAGACAGTCCGGACACGCGATCAAAAGCGGCCGGCATGGCCTTTACCGTTTCGGTGGCGGCCGTAAAATCGAGCTGACCGGCAAAGCGGCACAGGCGAAAGAGGCGCAGGGCATCTTCCTGAAAGCGGCGGACGGGATCGCCGACCGTAACCAGCCGTTTCTTCTTTAAATCCTTTCGGCCGCCGACGTAGTCATAGACTTCTCCCCTGCCATCCATCGCTAGGGCGTTAACGGTAAAATCGCGGCGCAGCACGTCTTCGCGAAGGGTATCGGCGTACCAGACGCGGTCCGGCCGATGGCTGTCACTGCCGTAAGACTCGCCGCGAAAGGTGGCGACTTCAAAGGGTTGGCCGTCGAGGACGACGACGACGATGCCAAAAGCTTCGGCGTTGATTTCTGCCGTATGCCAGCCTTTTTCTTCGGCGACGCGGCGGATATCGTCAGGCCGGGCCGACGTGGCAATGTCGTAGTCATGGGGCGTCCGTCCCATGAGCAAATCGCGAACAGCTCCGCCGACGACATAGGCTTCAAAACCGGCATCTTCCAGTGCCATAAGCAGTTGATGCGCTCGTTCTTTCATCATCCCGGCCTTCCTTTCCTTCAGAAATTAATGATGTTATATTATAACACGAATAGACGGTACTGACCACTATCTGATAGCCTATCGTTATGATATAATTCACTCATAAGGTGAACGTAACAGTCCGCCAGAGAATATAAAAGGGGGTAATCTCTTGGACACAGGTTTAATACATATTTATTGCGGCGACGGGAAAGGCAAGACGACGGCTTCCTTAGGTCTGGCCCTGCGCTGTGCCGGCCGCGGCGGGCGCATCCTCTTTGCCCAATTCTTAAAAGGACGGCCGACGGGCGAACTCACGTCCCTAGCCCAGATTCCGGCCATCACCGTCCTTCGGGGCAAGGCCATCCTGAAATTCACCTTCCAGATGACCGATGATGAGAAAAGAGAGACGAAAGAAGCGCAAACGGACTTATTCCATAAGGTCTGCGCCTTCTGCTTCGACCAAAAGCCCGACCTCGTCGTCTGTGATGAACTCGTCGGCGCCTCGGCCCTGGGCTTAGTACCCGAAGAAGAAGTCCGCCGCTTTCTGCAAGAAAAGCCGGCCAAAACGGAAGTCGTCCTGACCGGACGCAATCCCAGTCAAGCCCTCATCGACCTTGCCGACTACGTCTCTGAAATCCAAAAGATAAAGCATCCCTTCGACCGGGGCATTCCGGCCCGCGAGGGAATCGAAGAATAGCTAAAAGGGGGAATCTCATATGATCAATATCTTTGAAGCTGTAAAAGAAGAGCAGGGGGAACTCGTCGCCCTGCGCCGCCACTTCCACGAATATCCGGAATTATCAAAACAAGAGGATCAGACCATTGCCTATATCGCCAAAAAGCTCGATGAATACGGCATTTCTTACCGCCTCGTCGACCAGGGCGGGCTCATCGCCTGGATCGACGGCAAGGGACCGGGAAAGACCCTGCTCCTTCGGGCCGACGTCGATGCCTTGCCCATTACGGAAGGCGAAAAGAATCTCTCCTGCTCCCGGGTCTGCCGCTCCCGCAACGCAGGCGTCATGCATGCCTGCGGTCACGACGGCCACATGGCCATGCAGCTCGTCGCGGCAAAACTACTGAACCGCTGGAAAGATCAGTGGGACGGCACGATCCTCTTCATGTTTGAACGGGGCGAAGAAGCCTCAGGCCCGCTTGAATATCTCCTGCGCTACCTTGAACAGGACAGCCCCTGGCAGGTCGACGCCTGCTATGCCACCCACGTCCGCTGGGACATTCCGGCCGGAAAAATCGCCATCTGCGACGAAGCCCCCATGGCCGGCGGTTTTGGCTTTGAAATCCGCATCGACGGTCACGGCGGCCACGGTTCCCGTCCGGACCTGGCCCAAAGCCCAATCGACTGCTTCCACGATTTCTACGGCAACCTGCAGGCCTTGCGCATGCGCATCGTCTCGCCCAAGGAATGCCTGACCTACTCTATCGGCAGCCTGCACAGCGGCGATACACTCAACGTCATTCCCAACTCCCTGACCTTTTCGGGAACGTCGCGGTTCTTCAGTTATGACAATGCCGGAAAGGGCTTTTATGAAGCCTTTCAGGACATCCTTAAAAAGTCCTGCCAAACTACGGGTGCAGCTACGAAATCCTGCACGATGCCGGACCCCTTATTCGAAGTCCAGAACGATCCCGCCTGCGTCCGCATTGCCCGGGAAAGCCGTCCAAAAATATATGGGCCCTGACGTCTTAACGGACTGCCAGCCCTGGATGGCGTCGGAAACCTTTGCCCTCACGGCCCGGCTCTACCCGGGCGTCCTGATCTTCACGGGCATCGAAAATAAAGAAAAAGGCTGCGGCGCCAATCACCACACGCCGGAATTCGACCTCGATGAAGACGGCCTGCCCTATGGGGCCGCAACCTGCCTAGGCTTTGCCCTCGATTATTTAAAAGAAAAACCAGATATTCCCTTCAAACGACCTGACGAGCCCCTTGAAAAACTCGTCGCCCGCAACATTTGACCGACGCGGTCCGAGACTGAAATCCCTCAGTCCCGGGCCGTATTTTTTTCAAGAAGTTCCGGTACTTCGGAGAGACTTTGGCAAATATGCCAGGCCAGGGCCTGCACCTCTTTATCAATTTCAATCAAATCGGGAATCCAAATGGAAGGAATCCCGGCTCGATGAGCGGCCAAAATTCCGCTTTCCGAATCTTCCATGACCAGGGCCGTTTCAGGCTGGACGCCGGCTTTTTCGCAGGCCATGAGGAAGACATCCGGCGCCGGCTTTCCGTGCGGCGCTTCTTCCCCACTCTGGACGACCGAAAAAAAGGAGGCAAGGCCGTTTCGTTCCAGTAAATACTCGATCATCTCCCGCGGAGACGAGGAGGCGACGGCGCAAATCAGTCCTTCTTTTCGAGCATACTCCAAGATCTGATTCAGGCCCGGTTTGAAAGGAATGTCATGACTTTTGTAATATTCCATCTGCGCCGCCACTTTTTCCTGGACGACCTTTTCATAAGGATAGTCTGGTCCGAAAGCAGCTTCGCAAAGGGGTTTGATGCGAAGGTCATCACGGCCGAGCATCTGGTCAAAGACGGTCCGATCCAAATCGTAGCCGTAGCGGGCCGATATCTCACGCCAGAAACGGTAAGAAATGGGTTCCGTATCAAACATAGTCCCATCCATATCAAAAATCAAGGCTTTTCTTTTCTCCATAGTTCCTCCCTGTGTATAAGGCTTATCATTTTCAGCCATTTTCTGAACTTCATCTTTATTATATCGAAATTAAGAGGAATTGCAATTTCCCCTCCCCTTAGAGGTAATAATTATTCCCATTTTCGATAATATTATGATTTTTTCGCATTTTCATTATTCTCATTTGCATTTTCATTATCTCTTGTATCTTGCGCCAACTCTGATATAATAGAGGAAATCAGAAAGTCAGGTGAATCGATATGACTGAATTTATCATACGCCGCTTCATCAAAAACTATGAAGACACAGACAATAAACGAGTCCGTGAACAATACAGCATCCTCGGCGGCGTCTTAGGCATCATTTGTAATCTTTTCCTCTTCGTCAGTAAATTTATCGTCGGCATGGCCAGCAACAGTATCGGGATCCTGTCCGATGCCTTCAACAACCTGACCGACATGGGTTCCTCCTTCATTTCCATCATCAGCGCCAAACTGAGCAACCGTCCGCCCGACAAAGAGCACCCTTTCGGCCACGGCCGCTTTGAGTACCTGGCGTCGCTTACCATTGCCATCATCATCCTCGTCGTCGGTCTATAAGCTCTGCGAAACGTCGATTGAAAAATTCTTCGAACCAGAAGCCATTGAATTTTCCTATTGGAGCCTGGGCATCCTCATCATCTCCATTGCCGTCAAGGTCTGGATGTGCGTCTATAACCGCTACATCGGAAAGAAAATAAACTCCAGCGTCAATGAAGCCACGGCCGCCGACAGCATCACCGACGCCGTAGCTACGACGGGCGTCTTAGTGACGACCCTCGCCCAGCAGTTTACGACCTTCCCGTCGATGCCGCTGCCGGCACGGCCATCGGCCTGATGATCATGTACGCCGGCTACGGCATTGCCAAAGACGTCATCAACATCCTCCTCGGCAAGGCGCCGGATCCGGAAATCGTCAACGGCATCGTAGAAAGTGCCTTAAAATGCCAATACGTCGTCGGCATCCACAACATCCGCATCCACGACTACGGCCCGGGCCGGATGTTCGGTACCCTCCACGCCGAAGTCCCGGACACGGCCAACCTGGCCGACGTCCACGCCGCCCTCGACGTCCTGGAAGACGAATTAAAGGCCCGCTACCAAATGGATATCAACATCCACATGGATCCCTTGTGTACCGATCCGGATAAGATCGACGCCATCCGCCACGTCTTAGACCATATCGTCCACGAAAAATATCCGCGCTACCATACGGACCACCTGCGCATGACCTCGGGAAACGCCCGACTGAACATCATCTGTGACATCCACGTGCCGCCCGACGAGTACAACAAAGAAAACATCGCCCGCATCCGCCGGGAAATCAACGCCTGCATGAGAAAGTACAACGATAAGTACCGTGTCGTCTTAGCTCAAATCATCGCCGACCCGCAATCATAAGGAACCACGGGAGAATATGAACGAAAAAAATCTGGCATCACCTTTCGATTACAAGAGCCTCCTCACAGGGGCTCTTGTTTTTTAGATCCTCGCGGCGGTCAATAATCCTGAATCTAAGCTTGCACTTTAAATAGCTCATGAACGGCGCCACCTTACAGGCAGTGAAATTGCCATAAACGGTGATATGGGAGCGCCCATAAAATAAGGGAGAAGCCTTTTAGCCTCTCCCTTGTTTTATACCATTTATAATCAGCGGTTACCAGGAAACGGTCTGTATGGCTGCCCGCTCCAGCATGAGACCCGCACGATACCGCTCCATAAATGTTTCAAAACCGGCAATCTCCGCTGACGTCGCCGTCAGTGTCTCACCTATCGCACCCTTAAAGATCTCTTCTGTCAAATAATCCTCAAGAGTCCATCCTCTTTCTTTCCCTGTCAGCATATACGCTGCCAACAGCGCTTCGCCCCAGGCGCCTCCTTCGTCCGCCGTCTCCATGACGGTAACGGGGACACCCGCAGCGGCGGCCAAATACCGCTGGGCCACTCCTTTGGTCTTAAAAAGCCCGCCATGTGCCGTCAGCGAATCGACTTTCACGTGTTCCTGCTGAAATAGGATATCCAGTCCCATCTTGACCGCGCCTAAAGACGTATACAAACTGACGCGAAAAAGATTCGCCAGATTGAATCGACTGTCTGCCGTGCGGACCAACAGCGGCCGGCCACTGTTAAAATGGGTGACGTTTTCTCCTGAATAATAGCCGTATGACAATAAGCCCCCGGCATCGGCATCGCCCTTTAAAGAGTGTCGATATTGTGTATCGAGTTATTTGACAAGTGCACAGTAAAAAGAAGCTGATGCATTCAGACGGAAAAGATGAAACGTCTGAAGGTATCAGCTTTCTTTCTATTATGCAGATTAAATTAAGTTTTTTTCGCTTTGCCGGACGCTGTTTCTTTACAGGAGGTGTCACCTCATTTCTGGCAGCAATGGATACGGCTGAAACTGGTGACGCAGGCGGGACAGGTTTGTCCATAACTGGCTGTTTTGTGGGCAGAACGGCAGATGCTGCATTCCTGCGCTGGTTTATTTTTCTTTTTGCGCACGGAAGCGGTCAGCGGTCGCCTTAATATATGGATCTGCAACAAACTGCTTAAGCGTATCGCTGTCGATGGCGATACGGTTGTCCATTGTCTTCATAATATCTACAATCTGTAACTGATCCGAGGTTTCCGGATTGCTCAGATCATAAATCTGGTTATCCTTGAAATTCAGGATCATAGGATGCAGAAAATCAGCCGGATTGTCAGCAAGCACCAGACCTTTTTCTCCGTTTGCAAAATCGAGACATGCACCTGTAGGAAGAATCTGGATGCTGTCCGCCAGAGCGGCAATCACAGAACGGTTATATTCTGAGATGTGGCTGTAAAAAAATGTCATGGCAGCCAGCTCTGACATTGGTGCATGGTTAATGTTCATGGCAGTCAGGCGGTCAAATTTGTCCGCAGCCTTCAATATATCGATCAGAAGCTGAACCGGTGGTTTTGGAAGTCTTGGGCTGATCGTTGCATGATCTTCAAATATAATGTTCTGGATGATCTCAAGACTTGTGTCATTTAAGCCGAGTTCTGCAAAATGCGGACGGATGATCTCATACCCATGTTCTGATTTTAACTGGATGAGATCCCGGTCGGAAGCAGAGAGATCTTCATTCTTATCTAAAATACTCTTTGGAACGGAGAGATAACCAAAATCATATAATAAGGAAGCTGCGATCAGCGACTGGGAGTCTTCCGGCTCAATATGCATCTCATTTGCGATCATCGCAGAGAGGATCGCAACACTGATCGAATGCTTGTATACAAAATCAGCAGAACTTCTGAGGTTCTGTGTGAAATTAAGTTTGTGGTCTAATGCACCATAATGTGTGTATATATTCTGTGCGAGTTCCGTGATTGCCGGAATATTTTTCTGTGCGAGAAGCTTATCCATGCAGTCTTTCAATTTGAACATATAGATAGTCTGGAACTGCTCAAATTCAAGGTCTTCTTTGGAAAGAGGAGGAACAGGCTCCGCCGGTTCCAGAATAAATATGCCGATCAGACCGAAATTATCAATACTGTTTATACTCTGAAGTGTTAATTTTGTGTTGCGCTCATACAATAAAACCCCCATTTTATTGTAAATGGGTTTTGCCAGCCGCATTCCCGGCTTTAAATCCTGTGATCTTACAAACTGCATATATCCCCATACCTTTCCTGATGCAAATATGATAAAATAAAAACAAGCTGATACATACCAAATATAGCATATTGAAAGGTTAAATACAAATCTGCTATCATGGTGATTGAAAGAAATTTTTTAGGAGCAGATGCAGGAATATTTCGACAGAATGAGGTACTTATGAAAAAAAATCCCCTTAAAAAAGAAACCATATTTCACAAAAAGACTGTCAAAAAACATATATTTCGTGTATAATAAATACAATAATAAACCGTTAATAAACAAAAAGTCGATTATTTCTTCTTGGAATTGTATATCACAGCGTTTCTGGACGATCGGATATCACAGAGAGATCCTTCAGGCTTTTTTGATATGGAAATTTCAGAACGTGGGACGGAAAAGGGGGCTTGTGCATGAAGATAACATTTATCGGTGCTACGCATGAGGTGACTGGAAGCTGTTATTATCTGGAAGCGGCAGGACGGAAGTTTCTGGTGGATTATGGAATGGAGCAGGGACCGGATTATTATGAAAATAAGGAGCTTCCGGTGGCTCCGGGTGATCTGGATTTTGTGCTTCTGACACATGCACACATGGATCATTCCGGAAATCTTCCGGCCTTGTATGCAAAAGGCTATCAGGGGCCGATCTATGCGACAGAGGCAACTTGTAATCTCTGCGATATCATGCTTCGTGACAGCGCACATATCCAGATGTTCGAGGCTGAGTGGAGAAACCGAAAGGGGCGGAGAGAAGGAAAACCGGAATTTATTCCTGCATACACTATGGAAGATGCCATGGGTGTGCTCCGGAACTTCGTCAGATGCCCATATGATAAGATCATCAAACCGGCAGAGGGAATCGAAGTAAGATTTGTGGATGCAGGACATCTTCTTGGCTCCAGCAGTATTGAAGTCTGGATGACGGAAGAGGACAAAACAGAAAAGATCGTTTTTTCCGGCGATATCGGAAATATCAATCAGCCGCTGATCAGAGATCCGGTATATATCCGAGAGGCAGATTATGTTGTGATGGAATCTACCTACGGAGACCGCAGTCATGGAGAACGTCCGGATTATCCGGCAATACTGGCAGAGATCATCCAGAGGACCTTTGACAGAGGCGGCAGTTTGGTGATTCCGTCCTTTGCAGTAGGCCGTACTCAGGAAATGCTGTATTTTATCCGACAGATCAAAGAACAGGGACTGGTTCACGGCCATGATGGTTTTACGGTATATGTAGACAGTCCCCTTGCCAATGAGGCAACTACGATCTTCAGTGAGAATGCATATACCTGCTATGATGAGGAAGCAATGGATCTTTTGAATAAAGGTATCAATCCGTTATCCTTCCCGGGATTGAAGACCTCCGTTACTACCGATGATTCCAGAGCTATCAATTTTGATGAGGACTGCAAGGTGATCATTTCCGCCAGTGGTATGTGTGATGCTGGTCGTATCAAACATCATCTGAAACACAATCTGTGGAATCCCAGAAATACCATTCTTTTTGTTGGATACCAGGCTATCGGAACTCCGGGACGGGCATTATTGGAAGGTGCTGTGGAGCTGAAGTTGTTTGGTGAGACTGTGCAGGTAGCTGCTGAAATATGCAAAATGCCGGGAATCAGCGGTCATGCTGATGTAAACGGACTTATAGAATGGGCGAAAGCCTTTGACACGAGACCAAAACACGTATTTGTTACGCATGGTGATGATACGGTGACGGAGATTTTTGCCCAGAGGCTTAAAGAAGAGCTTGGGTATGATGCAACAGCACCCTTTAGTGGAACTGAATATGATCTTCTGGAGAACCGGTGTATCCATGAGGCTGTTGGTGTTCGGATCGTAAAGGCAACTGCTTCGCCGAAAACAACCAAGGCTGCCCGTGCATATGAGAAGCTGTTGGCTATGGGACGTCGCCTGATGTCCGTGATCCGGAAGAATGAAGGCTGCCCCAATAAAGATCTGGATCGTTTTGCAAGAGATATCCAGTCACTGTGTGACAAGTGGGACAGAACAGATATTTAACCGGATAACAAAGATAACATTGAAACAATTATTTTGTCAAATCATCATAAAATCACCCTGCGGAAATTTTTCGCAGGGTGATGATAAATCCGATATACAAAATAAGATTATGTGAGATCAGCCTTCGTTCAATGCCTGGCGGATGGCTTTTGCAAGCTGATCCGGACATGAAGTTGGTTTGAATCCGCAGCGGATGCCTTCCAGACGGGAGATCACTTCATTTGCATCCATTCCCTCTGCAAGCTGTGCAACACCCTGTGTGTTTCCGGAACATCCGCCTGTAAACTTGATATTGTGAACTTTTTTATTATCGTCGATCTCGAACTCAATTCCCTGAGCACAGACGCCTTTTGTCTTATAAACCATTCTGGTTACCTCCTGTTCTGTTTATTTATCGATTATAGCATCTCTCAAAAAAAGTTTCCATAAAAATAAAATTTGTTATAATGAACAATGTAGAAAAAGAAAAAGATACTGCTGAACGGAAAAAACTGTGAAATTCAGCGGGATATCATATTGAAAGAGAGGATTTACAGATCATGAAATGTGTTGGAATCATAGGAGCAATGGAACAGGAAGTAGCAAGACTGAAAGAGGTTATGGAGAATGTATCCATTACTACCAGAGCCGGAATGGATTTTTATGAGGGTGTTCTGGAAGGAAAGAAGGTAGTTGTGGTACAGTCCGGGATTGGTAAGGTAAATGCCGGCATGTGCACCCAGATCCTGGCAGATCTCTTTCAGGTGGAAGCGGTGATCAATACCGGTATCGCAGGAAGCCTTAACAATGATATCAATATTGGAGATATCGTACTTTCCACAGATGTTCTTCATCATGATATGGATGCAACCGGATTCGGATATCCGAAGGGACAGATCCCGCAGATGAAAGAGTTTTCCTTCCAGGCAGATGAGTGCCTTCGTAAGATCGCACATGATGTATGCGAGGAAGTAAATCCGGAGATCAGGGTTTTTGAAGGAAGAATTGCTTCCGGAGATCAGTTTGTATGTGATCAGGGTGTAAAAGATAATATTGTAAAGGAATTCAGCGCCTATGCTGTTGAGATGGAGGGCGCAGCGATCGGACAGGCAGCAGCTCTTAACGGGATTCCATTCCTGATCATCCGTGCTATCTCAGATAAAGCAGATAATAGTGCAAACATGGATTATCCGGCTTTTGAAAAGCTTGCAATTGAGCACAGCGTACGTCTGACCCAGGGAATGCTGAAACGGATGGCCTGATCGGAACTTTGGAGGGAACCGTCATTTTTCTTCTGCATATACTGTAAGAGATAGCAGAGAGAGGACAGCAGAAGAGTTATGATCTATCCAGATTTTTATCCGTTTTATGCTACACAGGGAAGTCCTGGTTTTTATAATGAAGAGAGAGAACAGGAAAAGGAATTTGATCTGATGAGATCATACTATCCGGATACAGCCCGAAGGATCCAGGAAAAAGCGGAAGCACAGTGTCAGCTTTTGGATTATGAGGGAAGCCGGCTGTATGATGAATATCCGGATCGTTTCATGCTCTATCACATCTGTCACCAGGTGAAAGGACAGATGGAAGGAGATACCAGTGTACAGGAGATTCCAGGAGGGTTCCTGGATGATCTGATCGAAGTGCTGGTGTATCAGGAGATTTCCAGACGAAGATGCAGGAGGAGAAGGTGCAGAAAATGTTTCCGCACTGAGTATTAAAATGGCGGTTTACCCATGAACGATACAGTGATACTGGCAGAAGCGACCAAAACTGGTTCGCATAACATCTGTCCATATACAATAAAACAAAAAGTGAATATAATGGAAGTATGATGAAAACAATAAGGGAATTTTTAGAAGAACAGATTAATGAACAGCTGATACAGGCTGTTGTCAGTGGCCGCAGGACTGGCGAGGGACCTTCCAAGGTGAAGCTTCGTCCTGTGGAGCTGAAGGGTCAGATTTTTTACCAGGCGTCCATGACAGAAGGGACGAAGGTTTATCATAAGAATTTTACCAGGGAAGAGATGATCGCTTATCTGGAGCATGCCATGGAGGAATTTCGTCAGCTTCAGGCAACCGGACGCAGTCAGGATGGAAGTATCCTTATCAGCAAGAAAGGGAAAGCAACCATCAAAACAAAACAACACGGGCCTGCACAGAATGAGAAGATAAAGATCGCTCCTCATAACCGGGTGAAACAGTACATTCTCAGAGAGGGAACGGCAGCTCCGTTTCTGGTGGATCTGGGAGTTATGACAAAGGATGGAAAGATCGTTGCTTCCAGATATGACAAGTTCAGACAGATCAATCGCTTTCTGGAGTTTATCAGGGATATCCTTCCGAAGCTTCCTAAAGACAGAGAGATCACGATCCTGGATTTTGGCTGCGGAAAATCCTATCTTACTTTTGCTATGTATTATTATCTCAGAGAACTGGAGGGTCTTGATGTAAACATCATAGGGCTGGATCTTAAGGAAGATGTGATACGGCATTGCAGTGAATTGGCCAGATCTTATGGTTATGACAAGCTGCATTTTTACCAGGGAGATATTGCAGGGTACGAAGGCGTTTCTTCTGTGGACATGGTGGTGACACTTCATGCCTGCGATACAGCAACAGATTTCGCTCTGGCCAAGGCAGTGGAATGGGGGGCTCAGGTAGATCCTGTCTGTTCCATGCTGTCAGCATGAACTGAATCGTCAGATCCGAAACGAAATGCTCCAGCCTGTTATGCGTTATGGGATCCTGAAGGAAAGAATGGCAGCTTTGATCACAGATGGTCTTCGTGCTGAGCTTCTGGAAAGCAAAAGGATAACTGAAACCCGAGCTTCTTTGAATTTATCGATATGGAACATACACCAAAGAATATTCTGATCCGCGCAGTAAAAACCGGAAAGAAAAAGAGCAGGGACAGTTTTTCGGATACCATGAAGGCTCTTCATGTGGCTCCTACCCTGGACAGGCTTCTTTATCCGGAAGAGTCAGCCTCACAGAAGGGAGAATGACATGATGAAGATCCTACGTAAGGGAGCGATACTGCTGGTGATCTTTGTGGCAGTAGTAGCCGGGACCTCATTTCTGATGAACAGTCAGTCTACAGATAACCGCTCAGATATGAACGATGCCACACTTCCAGAGGTTATGGTAAAGATCGGAAGTACCCAGGCAAATAAGATGTATGGATACAGACAGCAGATGCAGACCGATTTCATGAGAGGAAGTATTACTCCGCTGGATACGACCAAAAAGTGTCTTTTGAGATCAACCCATATGCTGATACAGTAACAGGGCTTGCTTATGAGGTACGGACTTCAGACGGAAGCAAGGTTATGGAGAACCGTAAGATCAAGAATCTCACGAAAGAGGACAACGGCTGTTTAAGTACAGAGATTGAGATCGGCAGTGACCTTCGCATGAACCAGGAGTATTCCATGCAGATCACGCTGGATACCAGTGAGGGGGAAGTCTACTACTATACAAGAGTGGTTTCCAGAACCCAGTTGAATACAGAAGCGTATCTTCAGTTTGTCAAGGATTTTTCCACAAAGTGTTTGGACAAGGAACAGGCAGATACGCTGACCGGATATCTGGAAGCGGAGGATATTTCCGGCGGAACGAATTACAATAATATTTCCATCAGTTCTGGACTTTCCAATATCAGCTGGGGATCCCTTTCTCCGAAGCTCTACATGGAAGGCGTTCCGCTGATCGATGATATCAATGAAACGACTGCAAGTATCACGCTGGATTATCAGGTTTCCGCACAGGATGATGAGGGTAAAACCGAAATTTATGATGTTACGGAATTTTACCGTATGCGTTATACAGAAACAAGGATCATGCTGCTGGATTTTAAACGTTCTGCAACGAAGGTATTTGATCCGTCTCAGAAGGTAGTTTCCGATGCAGGCCTGCTTCTGGGTGTCCGTGACAAGAATGTCACCTATGCTTCAGACAGCAGTGGAAAGATCGTTGCTTTTGAGCAGGATGGAGATCTCTGGTCTTATGCACCGTCCAGCGGAAAGATCACAAGGATCTTCAGCTTCCGCAAAGAGGAAGATAACGATTCCAGATATGTGCGCAACGAACATGATATCAAGATCATCCGAGTGGCAGATAACGGGGATGTGGACTTTGTATTGTACGGTTACATGAACCGTGGTGTTCACGAGGGATACAGCGGTGTCTGTGTTTATCACTACAACAGCGACCGTAATGTGGTGGAAGAAAAAGTATTCATACCAAGTACAGAATCCTACGAGTTCCTGAAGGAAGATCTTGGAACACTCACTTATGTAAACAAAAACAATCAGCTGTTTCTGCTGTTTGCACAGAAGCTGTATCAGGTAGATATTGAGACAGGAACCTCACAGGTTCTGGAAGAAGGAATCAAACAGAACCATTTTGTTGTGTCAGATACCAAGGCACATGCAGCATGGCTGATCGAATCCGGAGATGATGCAGGGAAGATCCGGGAAATTGAATTTGATTCTCTGAAAACAAGAGATATTTCGCCGGAAAGCGGAAAAAATCTGAGAGCTCTGGGATTTATGAATGAAGATCTGGTATATGGGATCCTTTCCGATGAAGATATTCTTACGGATGCCAACGGACATGAAACAGAGGGAATCAGTACATTCCGCATTGAAAGCTTTAAAGGAAAGGTGAAAAAAGAGTATCGTCAGGATGGTCTTTATATCACCAACGTAACGGTTGGCAGTACCATGATGGAGTTTGAACTTTCTGCAAAATCCGGGAATGCTTATACAGTCCAGAAAAAGGACAATATCATGAATAACAAAAAAGCATCCGGAAGCCAGATAGATGTAGCATTGATCACTACAAACCGTGCAGGAACGCTGATCCGCCTGACCATGACTCAGAAACCGGAGACAGACAGTCCGCTGCTTGTTTGTTCCAAGATCGAGAGTACTGAAGACTCATCGGTAACATTGGATACTACCGTTCCACAGGGAGAACTTTATTATGTTTATGCATATGGTTCTCTTGACCGTATCTATACCGATCCGGCTGCAGCTGTGAAACGCGCGGATGCGCAGACTGGAGTGGTACTTAACCGTGCGCAGCAGTATGTCTGGGAACGTGGAAACAAAAAAACAAAGCTCCAGATGAATATAGAGGATGTACCGGAAAGTATACGTACAGCCAACTGGAAGAAAAAAGAACTTCAGGATAGCCTTGGTGATATGGGAACGGTGATCGATCTGACCGGCTGCACTCTTGACAATGTTCTTTATGAGGTCAGTGCCCAGAGACCGGTGATCGCCAAGACAGGAGAAAATTCCAGTGTGGTGATCGTAGGCTATGATGAATATAATACCTATCTTTATGATCCGGCAACAGGGCAGATCAGCCCGTATGGAATGAATGACAGTACAGCGCTGTTTGTGAGTGCCGGAAATGTATTTCTCACCTATATAGAAAACGTCATAGAGTGATGCTTACAGAGCAGGCCGGATGAAGGCCATGGGGTTACAGCAGGATGGCAAGACGGGAGTTCCCGTTTGGCATAAATCGGAAAACAGGAAAAAGTTCCTGTTTTCCGGGAAAAGTGCGACAGGAAAGGGGAAAAATCAATGTTAAGTGAAAGTATTAAAAAACTGGTACAGTATGGGGTGGAGAGTGGTATTACTCCAGAATGCGAAAGAATTTATGCAACCAATCTTCTTCTGGATGCCTTTGGGGAAAGCGAATATACAGAACCGGAGACAGAGTATGCTAAAATCAATCTTGAGGAGACTTTGAACGAACTTCTTGATGAGGCTGTAAAGAGGGGCATCATCGAGGACAGTATTGTGTACAGAGATCTCTTTGATACAAAACTGATGAACTGTCTGATGCCGCGTCCTGCCCAGGTGCAGAGAGAATTCTGGGATGCTTATAAAGAAAATCCGGAAAAAGCCACAGATTATTTTTATAAGCTGAGTCAGGACAGTAACTATATCAGACGTTATCGCGTAAAAAAAGATCAGAAATGGACAGTAGACAGCGAATATGGTAAGATCGATATCACGATCAACCTGTCCAAGCCGGAAAAAGACCCAAAGGCTATCGCAGCTGCCAAGCTGGTAAAATCCAGCAGCTATCCAAAATGTCTGCTTTGTCCGGAAAATGAAGGCTATGCAGGAAGAGTCAATCATCCGGCAAGGGAGAACCACAGGATCATCCCGATCACCATCAATGACAGTCCATGGGGCTTCCAGTACTCTCCATATGTTTACTACAATGAACATTGTATCGTATTTAATAGTCAGCATACTCCGATGAAGATCGAGAGAAATACATTTATCAAGCTGTTTGATTTTGTAAAGCTGTTCCCACATTATTTCCTTGGCTCCAATGCGGATCTTCCAATCGTAGGAGGTTCTATCCTTAGCCACGATCATTTCCAGGGCGGGCATTATACCTTTGCCATGGCGAAGGCAGAGATTGAAAAGCATGTGACGATCCCGGGATACGAAGATGTGGAAGCCGGCATTGTAAAATGGCCTCTTTCCGTACTGCGTATCCGCAGCAAAGACGAGACGAGACTGATCGATCTGGCAACACATGTACTGGCAGGCTGGAGAGGATATACGGATGAGGCTGCATTTATCTTTGCAGAAACAGACGGAGAGCCGCATAACACCATCACACCGATCGCACGTAAAGTGGGAGATACCTTTGAACTGGATCTGACATTACGTAACAATATCACAACAGAGGAGCATCCGCTGGGGGTTTATCATCCGCATGCATGCTATCATCATATCAAGAAAGAGAATATCGGTCTTATCGAAGTTATGGGACTTGCTGTTCTTCCGGCACGTCTGAAAGAAGAGCTGGAGCTTCTTGAAGAATACATTTTAAGCGGCAGGGACATCGCTTCCAATGAGAAAATCGAGAAACATGCTGCATGGGTTGCAGAATTTCTGCCAAAATATGAGAAACTTGATAAAGATAATATCCAGGAAGTCCTTCGCAGGGAAGTGGGCAATGTATTTGTTCATGTACTGGAGGATGCCGGTGTTTATAAATGCACACCAGAGGGCAGGGATGCATTTATGAGATTTATCAATACTCTGTAAAAAAGTACGGAGGCATCCGGGGATGGATATGTATTTCAGGAGGAGTTTGTTTATATGAAAAACAGAGAAAAAACCGGAAAGGCCTTTCGGATAAAATGGCTTTTGCTGGCACTTGTGGCAGCTGCACTGATCTTTGTGCCGGCTGTATCGCATAAGGTGTCGGCGGCGAAGCTTGTTTATACCGTTAAGTTCAATAATAATTCAGGTACCAGCAAAAGTAAGACGTATACCGCACTGACACAGAATGTGACATTAAATACTACGATCCGGCTTCCGGCAGTACCCAAGGCTGTGGGATATCAGAATCTCGGATGGACCACACGGAAGGGGAGCAGTAAGGTGGTATATAAAGCAGGTGCCCGCGTAAAGGTCAGAAAAGATATGACTCTGTATGCGGTCCGCAGAAAGAGCAGATACTATACCGTAAACTTCTATCTTGGAAATGGAAGCACCAATTCCACATATAAGAAGCTGCAGAAAAAAGTAGAAGAGGGTACATATTACACATTGCCTGCAGTTCCATCCAGATCGGGATATGTAAATCTTGGCTGGTCAACAGCAAAGAACGGCAAGGCATCTACTGCAAAAAAAGTGGAACGAAGATTAAAATCTCCGGTAATATCAGATACTATTCCGTACAGATGCAGTCAGTAAAAGTAAATCTCCGCAAGGCAAACGGAACCGTATGGAAGACAGTAACACTTGGAAAGGGCGGTTACCTTAAGCTCCCATCTGTATCCAATGCGACAGGTTATACGTTTATGGGCTGGTCTAAGACCAGACAGACCGGTTCTTCCACAGATCCGGATTATGAAGCCGGTGAACTTCTGCGGATCAACAAAAACACCAATCTGTATGCGACGGTATTTAACCGTGCACTGGAGAAGGACATCAGTTCCGATGAGATGGCTCATCCGGCTATCGGTATGATGTACAGTAAGGTCATTTTTGTGGGAGATTCCCGTACTGCAGGAATACAGGCGACACTGAAAAAACAGATGAGCAGTTCTGTAACAAATGGGGTTTCTTTTGTTGCAAACCCAGGAAAGGGCTTGAGCTGGTTCCGGGATACAGGATATGCACAGCTTATAGAAGAGATCGCCAAAACAGAAGGTTTCAAACCAATCGCCGTTATCTTTAATCTGGGTGTCAATGACCTGGGAAATGCAGGCAATTATGTCAGCTATATGACCAGTATCGCATCCACATTGAAAAGTAGAACTGTAAGCTCTTTTACATGTCTGTAAACCCGATCTAACAGTACCATGATCACAAAATCAGGAAGAGGCGCCCGTACAGAGGCACAGGTAAGAGAATTCAACAGCAAGATCCGTTCCGGTCTTTCTCTGGATTACAAGTACATCGATATGTACAGCGTACTTATGAAAAAAGGCTACGGGACCAATGCTTCTTACAATGGCACAGACGCTGACAGTGATGACGGACTTCACTACACAACAAAGACATTCAAGAGGATCTACTATTACTGCATTACTTATCTCAACACAGGAAGTATCAACGCATCTTATTATTAATGGTATAACAGACAGAAAAATCCCGTCTGCCGGAGACATTCCGCCAGGCGGGATTTTTCTGTCCGGCGGCCCGCTATTTTTCTGTCCGACAGGGCAATTACTCCTTGCACGAACCATGAGAATAGTCTATACTTAATTCGATACGGACGTTTGGAGGTCCGCAGGGACGTGTGATCCTGAATATGAGGAATGAGGTATAGATTATGAAACTGACAACAGTGAAAGAGATTTACAGAAACCGTGAACAGTATCTCGACAAAGAGATCACCGTAGGTGGATGGGTACGAAGTGTTCGTGATTCCAAGGCGTTTGGATTCATCGTACTTCATGATGGAAGCTTTTTTGAAACTCTTCAGATCGTATATCACGATAACATGGAGAATTTCGCAGAGGTTTCCAAGCTGAACGTTGGAGCGGCCATCATTGTTAAGGGAACGCTGGTAGCTACCCCTCAGGCGAAGCAGCCATTTGAGATCCAGGCAACAGAGATATCTGTAGAGGGAGCTTCCGCACCGGATTATCCACTTCAGAAGAAGAGACACAGTCTTGAATACTTAAGGACCATGACACATTTAAGACCGAGAACAAATACTTTTCAGGCTGTATTTCGTGTACGTTCTCTCTGTGCATATGCGATCCATAAATTTTTCCAGGAGAGAGGCTTTGTCTATGTGCACACACCGCTGATCACAGGAAGTGACTGTGAAGGTGCAGGAGAGATGTTCCAGGTAACAACACTGGATCCGAAGAATATTCCGCTGACAGAGGATGGAAGTGTTGATTATTCACAGGATTTCTTCGGAAAGGAGACAAACCTTACCGTAAGCGGACAGCTGAACGGAGAGACTTATGCACAGGCATTCCGCAATATCTACACATTCGGACCGACCTTCCGTGCTGAGAATTCTAACACTACCCGTCATGCAGCTGAGTTCTGGATGATCGAGCCTGAGTGTGCGTTTGCAGACCTTCAGGACGCTATGGAGCTTGCAGAGGCTATGCTGAAATACGTGATCCGTTATGTCTTTGAGAATGCACCGGAGGAAATGAACTTCTTCAATTCCTTCATTGACAAGGGGCTTCTTGACAGACTGAACCATGTGCTTAATTCTGAATTTGCGCATGTGACCTATACAGAGGCTGTTGAGATCCTTGAGAAGAACAATGACAAATTTGATTACAAGGTATTCTGGGGATGTGATCTTCAGACAGAGCATGAGCGCTATCTGACAGAGCAGGTCTACAAGAGACCGGTATTTGTTACAGATTATCCGAAGGAGATCAAGGCATTCTACATGAAACTCAACGAGGATGGAAAGACAGTTGCGGCTATGGACTGTCTGGTGCCGGGAATCGGAGAGATCATCGGAGGAAGTCAGAGAGAGGATGACTACGACAAGCTGAAAACACGTATGGATGAGCTGGGTCTGAAACCGGAGGATTACGATTTCTATCTGGATCTTCGTAAATATGGTTCCACACGTCATTCCGGCTTTGGTCTTGGATTTGAGAGATGTGTCATGTACCTTACAGGTATGGGCAACATCCGTGACGTGATCCCATTCCCGAGAACTGTAAAGAACTGCGATCTTTGATCAGAACACTTTTGCACAGCAGGACGTTCTGTGCTCCTGAGATCAGAGAACAGCAGGGAGAAATTGGCAACAGGTATTGATATGTGTGACTGACACACAAGGGAGAACATTATGAGATTTATTCATCTTGCAGACGTGCATCTGGGCGCGGTTCCCGACAGGGGCTGCCCGTGGAGCAAAGAGCGGGAGGAAGAAATCTGGAGCACTTTCCGCCGGGTTATTGCGGGCATCCGCGAAGATCCGGTGGATTTGCTATTTATATCCGGAGATTTGTTCCACCGCCAGCCTCTTATGAGAGAGCTTAAGGAAGTAAATTATCTGTTTTCCACCATCCCGGATACCAGAGTGTATCTGATGGCAGGAAATCATGATTTTATAAGCAGAGATTCTTTTTATAATACGTTTGAGTGGAATTCCAATGTTATATTTTTCAGGAGCAGGGAACTGACCTGCGTTAAAGATCCCAGGCTTGATGTCTATGTATATGGACTGAGTTACTATGACCGGGAAATAAAAGACGGACTTTATGATCAGGCTGTCCCTGTCCAGAAAGAAGGAATCCATATTCTGCTGGCCCATGGCGGCGATGAGAAGCATATTCCTCTCAGTGCAGCAGCTCTGGCGGCATCAGGCTTCGATTATGTGGCGTTAGGGCATATCCACAAGCCGCAGATCCTGATCCGTGACCAGGCGGCCTTTTCCGGGGCTCTGGAGCCCATTGACAGGAATGATACAGGGGAACATGGATATATGGAGGGACGACTGATCAACGGAAGGATCCGTACAGAGTTCGTTCCCTTTGCCTGTCGTTCCTATCAGCAGCTGGTAATGACACTTCACGAGGAAACTACACAGATATCTCTGGAAGAAGCGGTAAAATCCCAGATTTTCCGCAGAGGAGGAAGGAATATCTACAGGATCGTTCTTCAGGGAATGCGTTCGCCGGATCTTCTTCTGATCCCTGAGAAACTGAAAAGTCTTGGAAATGTTACCGATGTTGTGGATGAATCCTGGCCGGCGTATGATCTTGGTGAGCTCTACAAACGCTACAGCGGTACTCTGATCGGTGATTATATCGGCTATTTTCTGGCCAAAAAGGGTATGGATACCGTGGAAAAAAAGGCGCTGTATTATGGGCTTCAGGCATTGCTTGAGACAGGCAGCCGGCGATAAAGGGGCAGCACAGGAGGATAGCATAAGATGGTTATCAGACGTTTAAAAATAAAAAATTTCGGGAAGATCCGGGACAAGGATATGGAGCTTTCACCTGGGATCAACGTACTTTACGGTGAAAATGAGAGTGGAAAAACTACCACACATACATTTATCCGCTCCATGTTTTACGGCGTTCGCAGACTGCGGGGAAAGGCTGCTCTGAACGATACATATACAAAATATGAACCATGGGAAAATCCGGCAGAATATGGTGGGATCATGTGGTTTACAAGTAAGGGGAAGAAGTATCGTCTTACCAGGAATTTTTATAAAGAAAAGAAGCTGGGAGAGCTTCTCTGTGAAGATGATGGCAGTCTTGTGGATGCGGAACAGGGAGCTCTTGGAACTATTCTGGGAAATGTAAGTGAGGCAGTTTATGATAATACGGTGTCTGTGGCACAGCTGAAAAGCGTTACAGGAAAAGATCTCGTACGTGAACTGCAGAATTACATGGCCAGCTATCAGGGAACCGGTGACAGTTCCATTGACATGGGACGAGCCATGCAGATGCTGAAAATGTCCAGAAAAGGATATCTGACAGAAGCGGCCCGGCGAAAAAAGGAGCTGGAAAGGGAAAAGAAAAGATTTCCGCAAACATGGAATATATCCGCAGAGAGATCCGTGAACTGGATGAGAAGCGTGATCGGATCATGCAGCAGCAGGACGGGATGAACATAGGGACCAGAGAACGGAGTACAGAGGATCTTCTTGAGCTTCGGATCGATCGTGTAAAAAGAAGGCGGGAGCTGACAGATGCAGTTCTGGCAGTTGTGCTGCTTGGCGGGATTGCCGGTACCGGCTGCCTGGCAGCTTTTTCCGGGCAGGTCATTTTCAGTGTTCTGGCAGGCGTGGCAACTGCGGCGATTTCTGTAGCGGCATTGTTTTTTCGCATACGGCTCAGCAGGGAGCTGAATAAGAGAGAACGTCAGAGAGAGCGCTGGCATTCCAGACATGAGGAGCTGACCTGGAACCGGAACAGTCTGGACAGTGACTACGAAGAGAAGCATACAGCGCTGGAGAACCTGCAGGCAGAGTTGACGGAATGTGAAGAAAATACAGAAGTGATCACTCCGGAGGAAACGGAGATCCAGGCGCTGAATATGGCTATGGAGACGATTGAGGCACTTTCCGGAAACATTACGGATCAGGTAGGGGTCCGTCTGAAAAAACGTACATCTGAGATATTAAGTGAGATCACCGGTGGCAGATACCAGGAGGTTCTGATGGATGAGGCACTGCATATGTCTGTGAACACAGGGGAGCGTATCGTATCCATTGAGAGACTGAGCCGCGGGACACTGGAGCAGATTTATTTTGCCCTTCGTATGGCAGCAGGAGAGCTTTTCTGCAAAGAGGAACCGTTCCCTGTGATCCTGGATGATGTATTTGGCATGTATGATGAAGAACGTCTTGCAGCGGCTCTCAGGTGGCTGCATAAAGAAAACAGACAGGTGATCATAAGTACCTGCCATAAAAGAGAAATGGAGATCCTGGATAAAGAGAGGATTCCCTATCAGAAGCTTCCTATGTGAGCTTTTGCAGGAAGATTTCAGCATAAAGATCAAAAGCAAAGCAGACAGCAGATGCGGATCATGGATATCCGTCTGTTACAGAAATATAAAGCGGCTGCGCTTTCTGAGAAACTGTTATATCGTTCTCAGAAGGTGCAGCCGCTTTGCGTGCGTTATGATTTATTTATTTCTCATGCTGGCTCATGTAATTTGTTACGCAGCGTTTGATTCTGTCTACCGGATTCAGAAGGTGGCTGACGGAGGTATCATGGTTCAGCGTATCAATGATCAGAGCAATATATTTACTCATATCGCAGCTGATGTAGTATGGCTTCTCAAGAAGTTCCGGTGACTGATAAACCAGGTTAGTAGTAAGGAGCTTGTCGAAGTAGCCCTTCTTGTAAGCATCGTCAAATTTATCAAGACCATCGGTAAAGAATCCGAAGGTAGAGCAGATGTAAACTCTGCCTGCTCCTTTCTCTTTCAGGAGAGACGCAATCTTAATGATCGTATCACCGGAGGAGATCATATCATCGATCAGGATCATATCCTTGCCCTCGATCTTTGGTCCGAGGAATTCATATGCTGCGATCGGATGACGGCCGTTTACATATTTTGAGTAATCCAGACGTTTATAGTACATACCCATATCAACACCGAGGACATTGGCGAGATAGATCGCACGGTTCATGCTTCCTTCGTCCGGGCTGATCGTCATGAAATGATCCTTGTCGATATGAAGTCCCTTTTCATTATTAAGAAGAGCCTTGATGAACTGGTAGGATGGCTGTACAGTCTCAAAACCATGAAGAGGAGTCGCATTCTGTACACGGGAATCATGTGCATCAAAAGTGATGATATTCTCAACACCCATATCGATCAGCTCATGAAGTGCATTGGCACAGTCAAGAGACTCTCTTCCGACACGTTTGTCCTGGCGACTCTCATAGAGATATGGCATGATCACGTTGACTCTGCGGGCTTTTCCGCCTACAGCGGCGATAACACGCTTCATATCCTGGAAATGATCATCCGGGGACATAAGATTCGTGTAAGGTCCGATCGGATAGGATAAGCTGTAATTTGTCACATCTACCATTACGTAGATATCATCACCGCGGACAGATTCGTTGATGGTGCATTTACCCTCACCGGAGCCGAAACGTGGAGTCTTGGCGTCAATAATGTAAGAATCGCGCTTGTATCCCTCGAATGCAAAGGAGTCCATTCCAGGATACTGTCTTTCGGCACGCCATTTGACCAGCCAGTCATTCACCTTCGCGCCTAATGAGCTGCAGCTCTGAAGGGGAATCAGTCCAAGTCTTCCTACCGGGAGTGTGGAAAAATCTTTTGTATTTACCTGTGCCATTTTAATTTCCTCCTAAAAATATTTTCTGTATACGGATGTCTTTCCCGATCAACGATATCATCTGATAGTTGCTGGCAATTCGGGAAAATGTTCTCTCGGAATAGGTATCCGAGAAATTTTTGAGCGTCAGATTCGTGGAAATGATCGTGGATTTCCTGCGCATGATCCGCTCATTAAGACAGAGAAAAAGCTGTGAAGATACGAAACTGTTGGTAAGCTCCGTTCCCAGGTCATCAATGATCAGAAGATCACAGTCATAGATCAGTTCCTCGTCTGTGCCGGTATCTTTTCGGGAAAAAGAATTCGCAGCCATCATATCAAAAAGATCGTAGGCGGAAAAGTACAGGACACAGTGGGTGGATCTGAGAAGCTCTCGGGCGATGCAGTGTGAAAGAAAGGTTTTTCCCACACCGGTATCACCATATAAAAACAGGTTTTCAAATTTATGGTCGAAGTTCTGCACAAAGCGCTGTGCAGTGTCATAGGCCCGTCTGGCTGTTTCCAGGGCAGACAGTCCCGTGGCTTCGTTTTTTATTGTAGCAGAATAATAGTCAAATGAAAAGCTGTCAAAATTCTCTTTTTCGAGAATTTCATTCAGATTGGACTGTGCATAAAGCAGTTCGATCTCAGCTTTTTTAAAACAGGTGCATTTTCGGCTGCCGATATAGCCGGTATCCTGACAGTCAGGGCAGGTGTAAGGCATCTCAAGATAGTCTCCGGGAAAGCCGTTTGCAACAAGAAGGGTGATCCGTTCATCGGAAAGCTCCTGGATGGCTGCCTTCAGATCCGAAGTTCCCTTTTCTTCGCCGTTTAAAAGGCGACGGACTTTGTCAGCACTTAAAGTTGCCACTTCGTCATCGATCTCTTTCAGACGGGGGATCTTTCCGTAGGCTTCGGCTGTGTGCTCCTCCAGAATACGGTGGTTCTGTGCCTGCCGGCGGCTGTATTCTCTCATTATAGTATCATATTGAAAATTCTGTAAAGGCATAAAGCGCTCCTTCCAGGTTCTGTTACTGATTATTTAAAAGACGTTTCTCATATTCCGCAAAATCATAATCACGCTGGTGGAAATTATTGAAGCGGTTGCTATTCTGAGGCTGAGTCTGGGGCTGCTTCTTCCTGGAAACGGATTTCTCAAGCTGGCGTTTTTTGTGTGCGGCATCCAGAAGCCGGATATCCTCCAGCGTATGTACGTTTTTCTTTTTCCAGCCGGAGAGGATCTTATCTGCATATTGGAAACTGGGCTGTCCGGTGGAAAGGACAGTACGGCTGCAGGCTTCCTGGATCAGCTCCAGATCAAAACCGTAGGTCTTGCGCCAGGTATCAATGTAAGTGATCTCGTTATCAACAGGATTGCGGCCGCTGATCCCCATAGCCTTCAGGATCGTGTAATAATCCTTGGAAAAACGGGAGCTGGCATCCCGGGCCATCTCGACGGTGGTGATGCCGTCTTTTGCCCAGGCGAGTGCAACAGTTTCAATATAACGCATACTCTTGCGGCCTCTGGAAACACAGTATTCCACCAGATATTCGATGAGATCCGCAGACATATGGAGTTCATCATAGAAAAAAAGGATCTTCTGCATTTCTGTAGGCGTCAGTGTTTTGGTCAGATACTGCTCTGTGATATAGAGAAGCTGACTGATCTCTTCGTTTTGCTTAAGTTCTCTGATCCGGTCAGGAGTGAGACTGAGAATGTAATCAGCGGAGCTTGGGACTCCCGGATCCGTGTTCCCGGAAACGGAAGCAGAATTGCCGGAACCGGTGAAAGTATCCACGGAAGCGCTGCTCTCTCTATGACCGGTATCCGCAAAGGGTTCCAGCAAAGTGATCCCGGAAAGCTTCTGATCTGCAGTATAGGTTAATGCGATCAGTTTCTCACTTTCCCAGTATTTCAGCGCACGGGAAATATCTCTTTCCGTGCAGAAAAGGCTGTCTGCCATATGCTCCAGGCTGAAAGAAGAAGGAGCGGCAGATACCATCCGGAGAAGGTAGATATATACCTTTACGAACTCCCCGTTGGCACGAGGCATGAAATTGTCAATAAAGCGATTGGAAAGAATCGTTACCTCCAGTTCCGAGGAATTCTGAAGTGAAATCAGGCTCATGATCAGCAGCTCCCTTTCTAAAATACAGCAGATATTTCAGGTGATATCCCGAAGTCCGCCATGCTAAAAAGGATTATAGCACAACCGCTTTTACTTGAGAATAGTCTATTTTCACAGAAGTTGTGCACCAATTTCCATGTGGAAAATGTGGATAGTGTGGAAAACTTCGAGGATAACATTATCAGCAACTAACAAAAACCTTAATTTTGTAAGAAAAATGCGGTATTTGTTGAATTTGGCTGTTGAATTATGTCAAGTAGGTTATACACAAAAAAATCCACATGCCAGGCACGTCTGAAATGTGCATAAGCATGTGGATAATGTGGATAATTATTTTCCGAGAAGGTGTTCTCCAATATTTACAACGTCTCCGGCGCCCATAGTTATCAACAAATCACCATGTGCACAACTTTTTAAGAGGAAGCTCTCGATCTCATCAAAAGTCGGGAAATATTCGCAGGGGGTTCCAAGTTCCTGGATCTGTTTCTGGAGATCCTGGGAAGAAATACCAAGATTGTCTGTTTCACGTGCGGCATAAATATCAGCCAGTACAACATGATCGGCCAGAGTCAGCGCTTTTGCAAATTCCGGAAGAAGAGCTTTGGTACGTGTGTAGGTATGAGGCTGGAATACACACCATACCTTCTGATGCGGATAATTCTTTGCAGCATGAAGGGTTGCCTCGATCTCGGTTGGATGATGTGCGTAATCATCAATGATGGTGATACCGCCGATCTCACCTTTATACTGGAAACGACGGTCTGTACCGGTAAAGCTTCCGAGACCTTTGACGATCACATCATCCGGAAGGTCCAGAAGGCGTCCTACGGCAATGGCGGCCAGTGCATTGGATACGTTGTGGATACCCGGTACACGCAGATAATAGCTGCCGATCTTTTTGCCCCGGAAGAGAACGGAGAAGGAAGGATGTCCGTATTTATCCCAGGTAATGTCTGCTGCGGTGTAATCGGCATCGTGCTCCAGACCATAGGTAAGAACATTGCATGGAAGCTCCCGGGTGATCGTTTCATACTCCGGTGTGTCGGCGTTGATGATCAGAGTACCGTCAGCAGGGAGAAGCTCTGCAAATTTCCGGAAGGAATGGCGGATGTCATCGATGTCCTTGAAGAAATCCAGATGATCGGCATCCATGTTCAGGATCACACTGATCTTAGGGAAGAAGCTTAAAAAGCTGTTGGTGTATTCGCATGCCTCTGTGATAAAGGTCTCAGAATTTCCAACGCGGATGTTTCCGTGGATAGCAGGAAGGATTCCGCCAACACTGATGGTAGGATCACAGTCACCCTCAAGAAGGATATGGGAAACCATGGAAGTAGTAGTGGTTTTTCCGTGGGTTCCGGAAATTGCGATCGGTGTATCGTAGTTCCGCATGATCTGTCCCAGAAGCTCTGCGCGGGTGAGCATTGGAAGCCCTTTTTCTTTCGCACAGGCAAATTCCGGGTTGTCCGGGTGGATCGCTGCTGTATAGACAACCACATCTACATCATCCTTGATGTTGGAAGCGCGCTGTCCGTAATAGATCACAGCGCCACGTTCTTCCAGTGTGCGGGTCAGCGGGCTGGATTTGGCATCGGAACCGGAAATCCGGAAATTTTCTTCCAGAAGGATCTCGGCAAGGCCGCTCATGCTGATGCCTCCGATCCCGATGAAATGAATATGGAGCGGTTTATGAAAGTCTATCTGATACATAATAATCTCCTTATATATATGTTATTTTCGTAGCTCTTTTGTCTGTTTTATTATAACGCCAACAGAAACAATTGAAAAGTGGTTCTTTTGGCTAAAAAAGCGGTTTTTTACGGAATATAAAAGTAACCAGAAAATAACATCGAAAAATGTTGAAAATTACCAGAGGAATGAAAAAAATGATGAGTCTTACCAATTTATAATATACAATAGCGATAAAAAAAGTAAAATACAGCTAAAATAATTGTAAAAAATGTTCGCTAATACAGTAAAGTATGCTATAATGGAATAATCATAACATACAAGAGGTGATCGCATGATTAAGAAAGAGATGATTGCCATGCTCTTGGCCGGTGGGCAAGGCAGCAGGTTAGGAGTTTTGACAGAAAAGGTTGCAAAGCCGGCAGTCGCTTTTGGTGGTAAATATCGTATCATCGATTTTCCACTGAGCAATTGTATTAACTCGGGAATTGACACGGTGGGTGTGCTGACACAGTACCAGCCTCTCCGCCTGAATACACATATCGGTATCGGTATTCCGTGGGATCTTGACCGCAATGAAGGCGGTGTCACAGTCCTTCCTCCGTATGAGAAGAGCACAAGCAGTGAATGGTACACAGGAACTGCCAATGCGATCTATCAGAATCTGGCTTATATGGAGCAGTATAACCCGGATTATGTACTGATCCTTTCCGGTGACCATATCTATAAGATGGATTACGAAGTGATGCTGGATTTCCACAAGGCGAACAAGGCAGATATTACGATCGCGTGTATGCCGGTTCCCATTGAGGAAGCCAGCCGTTTTGGTATTATGGTTACTGATGAGAGCAGCCGTATTACTGAGTTTGAGGAGAAGCCGGAGCATCCAAGCAGCAATCTTGCATCCATGGGTATCTATATTTTCTCATGGCCGGTTCTGAAGGAAGCACTGATCGCCCTGAAGGATCAGAATGGCTGTGACTTCGGTAAACATATCCTTCCGTACTGTAAAGAGAAGGGGCAGCGCCTTTTTGCTTATGAGTATAACGGCTACTGGAAAGATGTAGGAACTCTTGGTTCTTACTGGGAAGCAAATATGGAGCTGATCGATATCATTCCGGAGTTTAATCTTTATGAGGAATTCTGGAGGATCTACACCAAGGGAGATGTGATCCCGCCACAGTATATTTCCGCAGATGCAGTTGTGGACAAGTGTATCATCGGTGAGGGAACAGAAATCTATGGTGAAGTACATAATTCAGTGATCGGTCCGAATGTTATCATCGGCAAGGGTAGTGTGATCCGTGATTCTATTATCATGAAGAATACAGCAGTTGGTGAGAACGTTGTTATGGATAAAGCCATCGTGGCAGAAGATGTTGTCATCGGAAATAATGTTGTGATCGGATGCGGCGAGGAGGTACCGAATGTTCTGAAACCGGCTGTATATTCCTTTGGACTTGTGGCTATCGGCGAAAACAGCGTGATTCCGGACAGTGTCAAAATCGGTAAGAATACCGCTATCGCCGGTGTTACAACAAAAGAAGACTACCCTGACGGAGAACTGGCAGCCGGCCAGGTAATTGCAGCAAAGGACGGTGGGAAAGAATGAGAGCGATAGGTATTATTTTGGCAGGCGGTAATAATAACCGCATGAGAGAATTATCAAACAAAAGAGCAATCGCGGCAATGCCTATTGCAGGAAGTTACCGCGCGATCGACTTTGCCCTCAGCAACATGGCAAATTCACATATCCAGAAGGTTGCTGTGCTGACACAGTATAATGCCCGTTCCCTTAATGAGCATTTAAGTTCATCTAAATGGTGGGATTTCGGAAGAAAACAGGGAGGACTTTATGTCTTTACTCCAACCATTACCAGAGATAACAGCTTATGGTATCAGGGTACTGCAGATGCGATCTATCAGAACCTGAGCTTTTTAAAGAACAGTCATGAACCCTATGCGGTGATCGCTTCCGGCGATGGAATCTACAAGCTGGATTACAATAAAGTCCTGGAGTATCATATCGCAAAGCGGGCAGATGTTACCGTTGTATGTACTACATGCAAGGATCAGAGCCAGGTTGAGAGATTTGGTGTTCTTCGCATGAATGAGGACTGTCGGATCGAGGAATTTGAGGAGAAACCGATCGTTTCCTCCTATAATACGGTATCTACTGGTATCTATGTCATCCGAAGAAGGCAGCTGATCGAACTGATCGAGCGTGCTGCCCAGGAAGGAAGGCATGATTTTGTAAATGATATTCTTATCCGTTACAAAAATCTGAAGAGGATTTACGGATATAAGATCGATAACTACTGGAATAATATCTCTACTGCAGAGGCTTATTATCAGACAAATATGGATTTCCTGAAACCGGAGATCCGGAACTATTTCTTCAAACAGGAGCCGGCGATCAAAACCAAGATCGCAGATGTACCTCCTGCTAAGTACAATCCGGGTGCAACTGTGAAGAACAGTCTGGTGTCCAGCGGATGTATCATCAACGGAACTGTGGAGAATTCTGTTCTGTTCCGTGATGTATTTGTAGGAAATAACTGTGTGATCAAAAACTCTGTGATCCTTAATGACGTATATCTTGGAGATAATACGCATATTGAGAATTGCATTGTTGAGAGCCGGGATACCATCCGGGCAAATTCATATTACTGCGGCGAAGAAGGAGAAGTGAAGATCGTCGTAGAGAAAAACGAACGCTACGTATTATAAATGCGGAAGATCAGTTTTCCGCAGATACGGTTAGCGAAATGAAAGGGGCAAGTAGCAATGAATATTACAGATGTACGTGTGAGGAAGGTAGCAAAAGAAGGGAAAATGAAGGCCGTTGTGTCTGTCACAATAGATGATGAGTTTGTGGTACATGACATCAAGGTGATCGAAGGCGAGAAGGGGCTGTTCATCGCAATGCCAAGCCGTAAGGCAAGCGACGGTGAATATCGTGACATCGCACATCCGATCAATTCAGCAACAAGAGAGCAGATCCAGACGATCATCCTGGACAAGTATCAGGAAGTAATGGCTGAGGAAGCTGAGAATGAGGTTCTTATGGAGGCTGCGGAGTAAGAGAAGCAGCTTCAGGGGGGATTACATCAGAGAAGTATTCTCGTAGCTGATGATCTTTGGATTGAAACAGCATAGAATAAAAACTGCCGTTTTACAGATAAATCTGTGAGAGGGCAGTTTTTTTGTGCTCCGGAAAACAAAAAAACGCTTTTCAGTTCATAAAAATTTAAATTATTACGTATTTGTTACAGAAATAAAATAAATTATTGCTTTTTATGAAAAATGTGTTATACTAGAATCCATGAAAGGACGAAAGGTGTTTATATGTAAGAATAGAAAAGTTTTACACATTACTGCTTACAGGTATGCTGACCCTTTCCATGGGAAGCACCGTATATGCATCAGGTACAGACGCTGCGATCGCAGAGGCACAGGCGGAGAAACAGGCCGCTGAGGAGGGTCTTGCGCAGGTACAGAGCAGCATCGGCACACTGGAGAGCAAGAAGCAGGAGCTGGAGAGCTATCTGGCTGATTTAAACGCACAGTATGAGGATCTTACCAACAGCATTTCTGAGCTTAGTATCCAGGCTGCTGAGAAGGAAGATGAATTAAATAAAGTAAAAAAAGAACTGAAAAAAGCAAAGAAAGCTTCTGCAGATCAGTATGAATCCATGAAGCTTCGAATCGCATATATGTATGAAAATGCCGGAACTTCCGCACTGGAGACACTGCTTTCTTCCGAAAGCCTTGCAGAATTCCTCAATCGCGCGGAGAATGCGATCCAGATTTCTACATACGACAGAGACATGCTGGATAAATATGTGAGTCTTCAGAAGAATATCCAGGAGAATGAGAAAAAGGTTGAGACGGAGTCCGCAGAGATCGATGATCTGATGACGGAGCGTGCAGCCAAACAGCAGGAAGTGCAGTCCATGGCTTCCAGCACAAGCGATGATATTAACTCTTATGTAAATCAGATCAGCGCCAGCCAGGAAGAGGCTCAGCAGCTGATGGCAGATATCAGTAATGCAGACAGCAGTATTACCGCTCTGGTACAGCAGGCAGAGGCGGAGAAGGCTGCGGAAGAGAAAGCTAAGGCTGAAGCGGCAGCAGAGGCTGAGAGACAGGCAGCAGAAGCGGCAGCCCAGGAAGAAGCCGATCAGGATAACGAGGACAGTGAAGAGGCTGATTCTGACGATGATTACGGCTATGATCCGGAGGAGGATACAACCGAGTCTTCCAGCAGTTCTACAAGTACAGACATTGTTGTAGAGGAGGAAGAGGAAGCGGATGATGTACAGTCCGGAAGTTCCGAAGATGTTTCCGAGGACAGCTCCCAGGAGGAGGTTTCTGAGGAGGTTTCCAATGATGAGACAGCTTCCGAGGAGACGGAAGATGCCTCTGCGGATACGTCCGATTCCGGTTCTTCCAGTCAGGGAACATATCTTGGAAACTTTACACTGACCGCATACTGCAACTGTGCACAGTGCTGCGGTACAGCCGGCAATCTTACCGCCAGCGGAACAGTTCCGACAGCAGGACGTACCGTTGCTATGGCAGGTGTTCCGTTTGGGACCAAGCTTCTGATCAACGGTACTGTTTATACGGTAGAGGATCTGGGAACTCCTTACGGACATGTGGATATCTATTGTGGAAGTCATTCTGAGGCATTAAGCTTCGGACTTCAGTCTGCAGATGTATATCAGGTGGGCTGATCCGGAAAAATCCATAGGAGAATATTTAAGAGAAACACAGCGCTGCAGGATCGTATGCTGATCCCTGCAGCGCTGCTTTTGTATGCATGACGCAGATATGTGTTTCGTGAAGTGTAGTGTGTGGAAATTCACAAATTTCCTGCAATCCGGAGATTTTACAGATACGGCGTACCCGGGATCTCCGGATAGGTTCCCATACCGATGAGAAGCTCAAGGCCTGTCTGACGGCCTTCCAGTACAGCAGCTTTTACAGCACTGGCATCACCGGAGATGGCGATGATCACTTCATTGGAATGACTGGTACCGATATTCGGAGTCATATATTGTGTAATGGATACTGCTGCGGATTTCACGGCATTATCTGCCATCACAAGACCGATAGCAGCCGGAGAACCTGCCATGAAACCAAATGCTTCACCCAGAGGTGTGCCGAAGGCTTTATGGATAGCAGGACCTGCACTTGCGGAAAAAGCAAACTCCAAGTGGCCGGATTCGCTGATGTAGACCTCACCTGCATATTTGTTAGTCAGTTCCAGAGCCAGAGAAATGGCGTGACGCACGTCGGATACATCATTTCCGCCAAGGACGATATAGTTTCCATGACCGCCCCAGCCCTTGGTGTCTCTTGGAAGTTCAATGGAAAGGACTTCTGTATTTGTGGCTTTTACTGCATCGTCAATAGCTGTGATCTGACCGGCAGCGCCTGTTCGGGAACTGAAAAGCCCCAGACAGTGGTATTGGGTACCTACGTTCATCTTTTTAAGCAGAGAATCATCAACTCCGGAGATCACGAGTCCGATTGTGTCAAGGACTGCGGTCCCTACAAATTCAGTCCGTGTGCAGTTGGTGCTGATGTTATGAATATCGTGTATATCCATGTGGAAAAATCCCCCTTTTTGCTGAAAACTCATTGGTTTCAGTATAGCATCAGAGAGGGGAATTTGAAAGTGAAAATTGACAATATCATTTGTAAATGGCAGGTTTACATAGTTGTAAACGGCATTGCAAAATGTAAACTTAAAAAATAAAATTAAGTTGACATTAAAATCCTGCTGTGTTAAATTGTTAACAGCGAAAGAGCGGATATCATTTATAAAGGACAGGAATGATCTTCCGACAGGAAAAGCAGAAAAGGAAAGAGAGGATACAGATTATTATGACAACAGTGGCAGCAGGCAGAAGCAAGACGTATGATCTTGTTTACATTGCAGTTTTTGCAGTAGTGATGGCAGTTTGCTCATGGATTTCCATTCCGGCACAGGTACCGTTTACTCTGCAGACATTCGGAGTATTTATGGCAGTTGGTGTGCTTGGAGGAAAAAGAGGAACTCTGGCAGTTCTGGTTTACGTTCTTCTTGGAGCAGTAGGAGTTCCGGTTTTTGCAGGATTTTCCGGAGGCATTGGAGCTCTTCTCGGAAATGCAGGTGGATATATCATTGGATTTATCTTTTCCACACTTGTTATGTGGGCAATTGAGCACGTTTTTGGCAGAAAGCCGGTTGTTCAGATCATTTCCATGGTCGTTGGACTGATCGTATGCTATGCCTTTGGAACCGCATGGTTTATGTTTGCTTACACAAGAAGCACAGGTCCGGTAGGTCTTATGGCAGTTCTTGGCTGGTGTGTGTTCCCGTTTATCATTCCGGATCTTATCAAGATCGCACTGGCTTATGTTTTATCAGGAAAGGTACGTAAATATGCAAGATAAAAAGCAGTGCTGCGGCATATGCTTCTGATGAGGGGCACAGAGGAAATAGTCATTCCTCTGCGCCCTCATCATGGTATGTGCCTGGCGTA
>ENA-OQKC01000105-OQKC01000105.1-human-gut-metagenome-genome-assembly--contig:-NODE-105-length-32817-cov-3.536494_pt1 | contig 32817 bp, 28 predicted proteins | sample MGYA00242774_ERZ504790 | MGnify/ENA primary metagenome ERZ504790 (study PRJEB26092, sample SAMD00036419) | human gut metagenome | host: Homo sapiens | study: EMG produced TPA metagenomics assembly of...
CACCCAGCCAGCCATACCCACCGTCAGATGAACGACGAGCAGCTGGTTGAAGCAGGAGTTTCTACCGGAATGATCCGTCTTTACATTGGTATACGAAATGTGGATGATATTATCAAAGATCTGGATCAGGACACTAGAAAAATAGCAATAAATAACCAATTACAAAAGGAAGATACATCTGCTCATGCATGATGTATCCTCCTTTTTATGATATATTTTCTCCTACTCTCAATTATGGCATTTCCGCAAATTACCTGCATCCTGTTCTGAACGGCTTTCTTCTGGCGCATAAATTCCTGCAGCTGCTGCAAGTATCTGAAACTACCTTACAAAATCCATTATTCATCTTTTTCCAGCTGTTTGATCAGCTGGTTCACATATGTAGAAAGCCCCGCCACCAGGACTCCCTGTGTCGTGGATGTAAATACTGCCATTGCAATATCCTGTGCATTTTTACAGGAACAGGTAGCAAAAATATAAATTCCGCATATAAGGATCCCTGCACACCCCAGTATCAGCGGAATATATTTGTCCTTCACAGCCTGAGCCTCCTTCAGTGCGATCCCCATAAAATACAAAGCGATCGCTGTGATCAGCAATTCCGGTTTAATATAATCCACAAGCGCTTCCATAAATATTCTCAATATCTCCCCTGCCGCTTTGATTTATTTTATGAATTTCTCCAAAAAATATTTCATAAATTCCCCAAAAATGTTAGCTACGTGTTCGCTATTGCTGTTTTTTCGCACTTTTTGAAAATATTTTGTTCTATTCCGATTCAAAAGAAAAAGGCCATAAACCCTAAGGTTTACAGCCTTTCCCACTATTTTCGTTATCTGAAATCAGAACTTGCCAGCGTCAGCAGCTTCCTGTACGGAAACAGCTACAGCAACTGTCATACCAACCATCGGGTTGTTTCCAGCGCCGATAAGACCCATCATCTCTACGTGAGCCGGTACGGAAGAAGATCCTGCGAACTGAGCGTCAGAATGCATACGTCCAAGTGTATCAGTCATACCGTAGGAAGCAGGACCTGCTGCCATGTTGTCCGGATGAAGTGTACGTCCTGTACCACCGCCGGAAGCAACGGAGAAGTATTTTTTGCCTTTCTCGTTGCACTCTTTTTGTATGTTCCTGCTACCGGATGCTGGAAACGAGTCGGGTTTGTGGAGTTTCCTGTGATGGAAACGTCAACGCCCTCTTTCCACATGATCGCAACACCTTCCGGAACGCTGTTAGCGCCGTAGCAGTTAACCTTTGCACGAAGTCCCTCTGAATAGGATTTACGGAATACTTCCTTAACCTCGTTCTTATATGGATCATACTCTGTCTCTACATATGTAAAGCCGTTGATACGGGAGATGATCTGAGCAGCGTCTTTTCCAAGGCCGTTCAGGATAACACGAAGAGGTTTTTTACGAACCTTGTTTGCTTTCTCTGCGATACCGATCGCACCCTCAGCTGCTGCGAAAGACTCATGTCCTGCAAGGAAGCAGAAGCAGTCTGTCTCTTCCTCAAGAAGCATCTTTCCAAGGTTTCCATGTCCAAGACCTACTTTACGTGTGTCTGCAACGGATCCCGGGATACAGAAAGCCTGAAGGCCTTCTCCGATAGCTGCTGCTGCGTCAGCGGCTCTTCTGCAGCCTTTTTTGATCGCGATAGCTGCACCTACTGTGTAAGCCCAGCAAGCGTTCTCGAAGCAGATCGGCTGAATGCCTTTGATCTGATCGTAAACGTTCAGTCCTGCGTCTTTAGTGATTTTCTCAGCTTCTTCGATAGAAGCGATTCCATAGCTGTTTAAAACAGAATTGATCTTGTCAATTCGTCTCTCATATGATTCAAATAAAGCCATTTCCTGTAACCTCCTGATATTTTTACCTTACGAAGTGTAATTACTCTTTTCTTGGGTCGATGATCTTAACAGCATCTGCAACACGGCCGTACTGACCTTTTGCTTTCTCCCATGCTGTGTTCGGGTCATCACCTTTCTTAATGAAGTCAGTCATTTTTCCAAGGCTTACGAACTGATATCCGATGATCTCATCGTTCTCATCAAGAGCGATACCTGTAACATAACCCTCAGCCATCTCAAGGTAACGAGGTCCTTTTTTCAGAGTTCCATACATTGTACCAACCTGAGAACGAAGTCCTTTTCCAAGGTCCTCAAGACCAGCGCCTACTGCAAGTCCGTCCTCGGAGAATGCAGACTGGGAACGTCCGTAAACGATCTGAAGGAAAAGCTCTCTCATAGCTGTATTGATTGCATCACATACAAGGTCTGTGTTCAGCGCCTCCATAACGGTAAGTCCTGGAAGGATCTCAGAAGCCATAGCTGCAGAATGAGTCATTCCTGAACATCCGATTGTCTCAACAAGTGCCTCCTGGATGATTCCCTCTTTAACGTTAAGGGAAAGCTTGCAAGCACCCTGCTGCGGAGCACACCAGCCAACACCGTGTGTAAATCCGGAGATATCCTTTACTTCTTTTGCCTGAACCCATTTTGCTTCTTCCGGGATCGGAGCGGCACCATGATGTACGCCCTGTGCCACTGGACACATTTCTTCTACTTCGCGTGAATAAATCATTTTAAAACTCCTTTCAAGTATAGATTGACCGATGTTATTGAGAAAAAAAGTTCGATAACACCCTATCGCTATTTTCTCACAAAACCTTTGTTTCGTCCAGTCATATTTAATAAAATTTTGCCATAAAACGCATAATATTGGTAGTTATTCCGGCAGTATTGCATGCCTAACTGTCAAATATTTCTGGCAACTGCTGTATGTATGTGATAATATATTAGCAAGTTTAACCCTGGAGGTATATTTTTCATGAATGCATCTGTGGATTCTGTTTTTCCAGAAAAATACCGCATTCTCAGCGGAAGCGCTCTGAAGATGATCGCGGTCATCACCATGCTGATCGATCATATCGGAGCTGTGCTGCTCAGTATGTATCAGCCTGCACAGAAAATCCTGTTTACACTTTTCGGCAGAGAATATACTGTATATCTTATTTTCCGCGATATCGGAAGAGCTGCTTTTCCCATCTTCTGTTTTCTCCTGCTGGAAGGCTTCCGTCATACACGGAGCCGGTTCCTCTATGGAAGAAATCTCCTTCTTTTTGCGCTGCTCTCAGAAATTCCGTGGAATCTGATGTTTACAAATACGCTGCGTTACGAAAGACAAAATGTGTTTTTCACGCTTTTCCTCGGATATCTGGCCTTTTGTGCCATCGAATATTTCCAGACCAGACCTTCGATGCAGCTTCTCTGCATCCTGGGACTGCTTGTCATTTCCATTTTTCTGAAAGCAGACTATGGATGGCGGGGGTATATCTTCCTGCTGATCATGTACTATATGCGAAACGATAAGCCAGGCCAGGCAATCCTCGGAAGCTGCTGGCTTTACTATGAATGGAGAGCCTCCTTTGCCTTTCTGTCCATTAACCTGTACAATGGAAAAAGAGGCTTCATCCGCGGAAAATCAGCAAAATATTTCTTTTACTGGTTTTACCCAGTCCATATTATGGGACTGGTCATACTTCGACAGCTTTTGTTTTTATCTTAATCCCGCCCGCTCCCGGTCGTTTCATCCTTCCACGACCAATACTGTTGCATCCATCACCCCATCAAAAAAAAAGCTGCACTTTCTCAAAAGTGCAGCCTAAATGCGTGTCCAGAAGAATCTGTTTCTTATTTTTTCTTTACGATCTCTTTTGCATTTTTATAAATGGAATCCGCCGGAACACATCCACGTACCGGTGACAGCGGGTAAATATTGGAATTCCGTCCGATCACAGTACCGGGATTCAGCACAGAACCGCATCCGACTTCAACATGATCTCCGAGCATCGCTCCGAATTTCTTAAGACCGGTTTCGATCTTTTCATCCCCGTCTTTTACGACAACCAGCTTCTTGTCTGATTTTACGTTGGAACAGATCGATCCGGCACCCATGTGGGACTTATATCCCAGCACAGCATCTCCAACATAATTATAATGAGGAACCTGAACCTTGTTAAACAGCACTGCATTCTTAAGCTCTGTGGAATTTCCCACAACTGCGCCCTCACCAACGATAGCCTTGCCGCGGATAAATGCACAGTGGCGCACCTCGGCGTCTCTGCCAATGATAGCCGGTCCGGTGATACTTGCAGTCGGCGCAACTGTAGCGGATCTTGCGATCCATACATTTTCGCCCTTCTCCTCATATTCAGAAGGATCCAGTGTTTTTCCCAGCTTGATAATGAAATCTCCGATCTCCGGAAGAACCTCCCACGGATAGGTTTTTCCCTCAAAAAGCTCTGCTGCAATGGTCTCATTCAGATCCAGCATATTGCTGATAGTAAAATCTTTCATCATGATGATCTCTTTCCTCCCTGTCTGGAAGCTCGCTCCGGCTTCCTGTAGTTTACAGCGGCCGCATCAAAAAACTGCCGCAGGTTATACTGATAATTGCTTGCCTCCACCTGCCGGGTACGTACCCGCACAAAATGCTCCAGTTTGTCCATATATTCCTGTTCCGTGATGCTGCCCTCTGCCACATAGGTGAGCCCCTTTTCCCAGCTTGCCGTAAGCTCCGGGTTCAGAAGCTGCCGGATAGAACAATTTACCACATCAAAGATCATTTCCCCAAGAAGCGTTGGAGTGATCACCTGGGTCTTTTTGTTCAGTGCCAGATATTTGATGTTAAAAAGCTTCTTCAGGATCTCGGCACGGGTAGCACTGGTGCCGATCCCGCTTCCCTTGATCTGGGCTCGAAGCTCCTCATCCTCGATCAGCTGTCCTGCATTTTCCATGGCAAGGATCATGGAACCGGAATTGTATCGTTTGGGCGGTGAAGTCTCACCCTCCTTGATACTCAAACCGTTCACAGGAAGTATATCACCCTTTTTCAGCTTCTGCAACGCCTCCAGGAGCACAGTATCACAGGAAACCTCGTCTTCCTCTCCATTTCCGTTTTTCTCACTGTCTGAAGCCCTTTTCCGCGAAAAAGAATTCGTGACGATCTTCAGATAGCCTTCTTCTTTGAGAACCTTAAAGGATGAAAAGAATGCCTCGCCGTCCAGCTTCGTCACAAGACTCACCTTCTGATAAACGGCCGGCGGATAAAAAATACACAAAAATCTCCGTACAATGGTCTCGTACACACGCTGTGCAGTAAGAGACACACTTCCCAGCGCGTTCAGTCCCTGACCGGTAGGAATGATCGCGTAATGGTCTGTGATCTGCTTGTCATTCACATATCTGGTCTTTGCAATGCTTTTCCAGGATTCCATCCCCAAAACCTCTGCCGCCGCAGCACCGGCCTGCTGATAATTTCGAAGACCGGAAATATTCTTGTATATCTCCTTGGCCACTGCCGTGGAAAGAACTCTGGCATCCGTTCTCGGATAAGTCACCAACTTCTTCTCATAAAGCTCCTGTACGATCCGGAGTGTCTCGTCCGGACTGATCTTAAACAGCTTTGAGCACACATTCTGAAGCTCCGCCAGGTTAAAAAGAAGCGGCGGATTTTGTTTCTTTTTTCGTTCCACCTTTTCCACAATACAGGAAAGGGGCTGGTTCACCATCAGCTGATCGATCAGCATCTGTGCATGCTCTTTTTTCCTGAAGCCGTTTTCTTTATAAAGATACGGGGACTGGAAATACCGGCTGCCTTCCACAGCTCTCCATTCACCGTCAAAATTTTCGCCTGCAAGTCCAATGCTGCCAAGGACACGGTAAAACGGTGTCTTCACAAAGACACGGATCTCCCGTTCTCTCCGCACCACCATGCCAAGAACACAGGTCATCACACGCCCAACTGCAATGGCCTGATATTTGGAATGGAGATAATTGGTGACACTGCTTCCGTAGCGCAAGGTCAGAACTCTGGAAAAATTGATTCCCATAAGATAATCTTCCTTTGCGCGGAGATACGCAGATGCTGCCAGATTATCATACTCCGAGATATCCTTCGCTTCACGGATCCCTCTTAAGATCTCTTCCTCTGTCTGGGAATCGATCCACACACGTTTCTGGACTTTCCCCTTTACTCCTGCCATCTGGGCTACCAGACGGTAGATATATTCACCCTCACGTCCGGAGTCGGTACACACATAAATGGTATCCACATCCGGCCGGTTCAGCAGTCCTTTTACGATCTCGAACTGCTTTTTGACCCCGGGGATCACTTCATATTTAAATTCGCGCGGCAAAAAAGGCAGGGTATCTAAACTCCACCTTTTAAACTTGATATCATATTTTTCGGGATAGCTCATGGTAACCAGGTGTCCTACACACCAGGTTACCACAGAATCATCAGATTCCAGATATCCGTCTTTTCTCTGACCGTTGATCTTCAAAGCCTTCGCAAATTCCTGTGCCACGCTGGGCTTCTCCGCTATGTATAAAGCCTTTGCCATACTATTTATCTGCACTCATCTTTCTAAGCGGCCATGCCAGAAGCACAGCTCCGCCAACTATATTTCCCAGTGTTACGATCACCATGCTTTTAAGCATAGCGCCGACAGACAATCCTGGCACCATACAGAATGCAACTGTAAAAATACCCATATTTGCAATACAATGCTCAAATCCGCTGACAACGAAACCTGAAATACAGATCACGATCATCAGGAACTTGCCTGACTCACTCTTCAGCTTAATGCCGCAGAGAACAGCAAGACAGACGAAGAAATTACAAAGTACCGCACGGAAAAACATCTGACCTGCCGGAATACTCAGTTTTCCGTTTATAAATCCGGCAAAATAATCTGCTGTACCGGACGCTCCGGCACCTACAAAGATCAGTGCCAGGATCAGGCAGCCCACAAAATTGCCGATGTAACTGATTCCCCAGACCTTTCCAACATCTTTCCATGATACGCTCTTGTCATACGCACCAAAAGCCATTACCAGATTGTTACCGGTAAACAGCTCTCCTCCTACCATTACGATCAGCAGGACCGCAATGGAGAACACGATGGCTCCAAGGAATTTCCCCCATTCCGGGAATGTCTTGGAAAATACATTTCCAACAACGTTACTGTAGATCATCGCCACATCAATAAAAAATCCGGCCATGATTGCCCGCATAAAGTATTTTCCGAAATTGCTGTTCAGTAAGTTTATCTTACCCTTCGCAGCGGTTGACAGTTTCTCTACATCCTCCCTGTTCATAAATAGCACCTCCACATATTTTTAGCAAGCGTGGCACTTTGTTACTGCTTCTTTGTTCACAGTAACACGCTTTCCGGAAATCTGCTTGTTATATTGTAACACTTTACCAATTATTCCACAATGAAAATGCGAAAATTTTCAAAAATTTCCGTTTGTTACATACAACAAACAATATCCGTTTTATACCAGAACACGATAGATGCCATCCCAGGCCAGTTCCGTTTTTTTTCAGGAAATTTTCTGTTTCCTCCTCTGATTGCTCCACGCATTTCCATGCCAGTCCGCACTGGGCACTGATCTCTGAAGGGATCGGGATCAGCCTTCCCGGAAATTCAGATTCCTTGGCCGTTCTTTCCATTTTCATGGCAGCCGTGGTTGTGGAAAATGTCACAACTGTAGTAATTACTTTTCTGCGCATATCTCCTTTGTTCCTTCCACATACGCAAAAACAGGACACCGGAAAAACCGATATCCCGTTTCTGATGATTTTCTTTATTTCATGTAAAGGATCCAGTTCTTATTTAGCCTAGATATATCCTTTCGCTTTCAGAGTTTCTGCACAGAGAACTGCTCCGCCTGCGGCACCTCTTACTGTGTTATGGGAAAGTCCGATGAACTTGTAATCATAAACAGTATCCTCACGAAGACGTCCTACAGATACTCCCATTCCATTCTCATAGTTTACATCCATCTGTACCTGCGGACGGTTGTCCTCCTCAAGATACTGGATGAACTGCTTCGGAGCGCTTGGAAGCTCAAGCTCCTGCGGAAGTCCCTTAAACTCAACCAGCTTCTGGATCAGCTGCTCTTTGGTAGGTTTCTTGCGGAATTTAACGAATACAGCTGCTGTATGTCCGTTGAGGACCGGAACACGTACACACTGGCATGTGATGACAGGTGTGGTAGCTGGAACGATCACGCCGTCCTCGATCTTGCCCCAGAGTCTTAACGGCTCCTTCTCACTCTTCTCTTCCTCACCACCGATGTACGGAATGATGTTGTGCTCCATCTCCGGCCAGTCCTTGAAGGTTTTTCCTGCTCCGGAAATAGCCTGGTATGTAGTGGCAACTACTTCATACGGCTCGAACTCTTTCCATGCGGTAAGTACCGGAGCGTAACTCTGGATAGAGCAGTTCGGTTTAACAGCTACAAAGCCGCGTTTTGTTCCGAGACGTTTCTTCTGGAATTCGATAACCTCGAAGTGCTCCGGATTGATTTCCGGAACTACCATCGGAACGTCCGGTGTCCAGCGGTGTGCGCTGTTGTTGGACACAACCGGTGTCTCTGTCTTTGCATATTCTTCCTCGATCGCCTTGATCTCATCCTTAGTCATATCAACTGCGGAAAATACAAAGTCAACCGTAGCTGCAACCTTCTCAACCTCGTGGATATCCATAACAACCAGCTTCTTTACTGCCTCCGGCATCGGAGTATCCATTTTCCATCTGCCGCCTACAGCCTCCTCGTAGGTCTTGCCTGCGCTTCTCGGGCTTGCCGCTACAGTAACCACCTCAAACCACGGGTGATTCTCCAGAAGAGAAATGAATCTCTGACCAACCATTCCAGTTGCACCTAAAATACCGACTTTAAGCTTTTCACTCATAATAAAACTCTCCTCATCTTGTGTCCCTCCATGGCACACATTTGTCTTTTCTGTAAATACTATACCAATTTTTCCTAAAATGCAAGCATTATCTTAATTTTTTTCAAGATACTCTTTATTCTGAGCAATCACCTGCTCCATCACGTCCGGTCCCGGCGCTCCCAGAGTCACACGTTTTTCCACGCAGGTCTTCATACTGATGGCTTCATAGATGTCCTCCTCAAACACAGGACTGATCTCTTTGTACTCGGAAAGCGGAAGCTCATCCAGAGAGATTCCCTTATCCAGACAGAGAAGGACCAGTCTTCCGACGATGCCATGAGCATCACGGAACGGTACACCGTGGTTAACCAGATAATCTGCTGCGTCTGTGGCGTTTGTAAAGCCTCTCTTTGCACTTGCCTCCATGTTGGCTTTGTTGAACTGCATAGTGGAAACCATGCCGGTAAACAGGGCGATACAGCCCTTTACGGTGTCAATGGCATCAAAGGTCAGCTCCTTGTCTTCCTGCATATCTTTGTTGTATGCAAGCGGGATTCCCTTCATGGTTGTGAGAATAGATGTCAGCGCTCCGTAAACACGGCCTGTTTTTCCACGGACAAGCTCTGCGATATCCGGATTCTTCTTCTGCGGCATGATACTGCTGCCTGTGCTGTATGCGTCATCGATCTCAACGAAACGGTACTCATTGGAATTCCACAGAATGATCTCCTCGGAAAAACGGCTCAGATGCATCATGATCGTAGAAAATGCACTGAGAAGCTCGATGACATAATCTCTGTCAGATACGGAATCCATACTGTTTCTGGTTGGTGCATCAAAGCCGAGAAGCTCTGCAGTATAGGCACGATCCAGCGGATAAGTGGTTCCTGCCAGTGCTCCCGCTCCAAGCGGACAGGTATTCATTCTCTTACGGATATCAAAAAGTCTGTCACGGTCTCTGCGGAACATCTCAAAATATGCGCCTACATGGTGTGCCAGAGTTACCGGCTGTGCCTTCTGAAGGTGGGTAAATCCCGGCATGTAGGTGTGAACATTCTCTTCCATGATCTTCTGCAGGGCAAGAAGAAGGTCCTTCAGCTCCTTATCTGTCTCATCGATCTCGTCGCGGACATAAAGCTTCATATCCAGAGCTACCTGGTCATTACGGCTTCTTCCTGTGTGAAGCTTCTTTCCGGCATCTCCGATACGGTCGATCAGGTTTGCCTCCACGAAGCTGTGGATATCCTCATACTCCGCTGTGATCTCCAGCTTGCCTGCTTCCACGTCTGCAAGGATACCGTCCAGTCCTTCTGTGATCTGCTCCTTTTCTTCCTCTGTCAGGATCCCCTGTTTTGCAAGCATGGCAACATGTGCCTTGCTTCCACGGATATCCTGTCTGTAAAATTTTTGATCAAAGGAAATGGATGCGTTAAAATTGTAAACCAGCTTGTCCGTTTCTTTTGTAAAACGGCCTCCCCATAACTGTGCCATATTGATTCTTCCTCACTTTTCTTTTTTGCGGCAGAACTGTCTTCTCCGGACATACACGAGCTCCGTCTCCCGGACGTCTGCACTTTTCTGTGTTAGTGTAACATATTTTTATAAAAATGCAAAGTTTTTCATAATTATACGTTTGCTGTCTTCAGCCGTTGTTACTGTTCACTCGGTTCTCAGTAACCAGCCGTTCTCTGTCCATGGCTTCTTTCTTTGAAAATACACAGCCGCAGTAATTCTGCCGGTACAAAGCATGCTCATGAGACAGTTCAATAGAACGCTTGTAGCCATTCTTTTTCTTAAAATCTGAAGTCAGATGTGGCACTTTATAGATTTCTGCCAGCTCCTCGCCAATCTCATTGATCTTCTGTGCATTTTTCAGCGGACTGATACTTAATGTTGTGGTGAAATAATCATATCCTCCCTCCTTCGCCAGCTTTGCCGCCTCTTCCATCCGCAGGCGGTAACACCGAAAGCACCGTTCTCCTCCTTCCGGAACGTTCTCCAGGCCTTTGGCCATCTCGTAAAACTCCTCCGGGTCATACCGTCCCTCCACCAGCGTTACCGGATGGACAAACTCCATCTCCCCGATCAGGCGGCGGATCTCAGCCACGCGGTGTGAATATTCCTCCACCGGTGCAATATTGGGATTATAAAAAAATATCGTGATTTCAAAATACTGCGACAGATATTCCATCACATAGCTGCTGCATGGCGCACAGCAGGCATGCAGAAAAAGTCTGGGGGTTTTCCCTTCTTTCTGGTTTCTTTCAATCAGTTTATCCAGTTCTTTCTGGTAGTTTCTCTTGTTCAATGTTTGTAATTCCTTTCTCTATGACTGTTTTCAGGCAGACATCAAAGTATGCATCTCTGCCATTGGCCTTCTCATGTTTCAGACATATGATAATATTATATCATTATCTACGAAAAGGAGGCAACATCCATGAATCCTGTCCTGAAAGTGCGGGACGTGTGTCTCTCCTATCACACATTGTCCGGTGAGACACCCGCCCTTTCTCATATATCCTTTGACCTGATGCCCGGTGAATTCCTGTCCATTGTAGGACCTTCCGGATGCGGAAAATCCACTCTTCTGAATCTCATTGCCGGCCTGCTCACTCCGGAGCACGGTTCCATTACTCTGGGAGACCGTCCGATATCCTCCGGCAGTGCCGCTGTAGGATATATGCTCCAGAAGGATCATCTTCTGGAATGGCGGAGCATCTACAAAAACATCCTTCTCGGCCTGGAGATCCGGAAAGAGCTCACACCTGAAAAACTGGCACATGCAGAAGCCCTTCTTCAGACCTACGGTCTGGACCGTTTCCGTGATGCCCGCCCTTCCCAGCTTTCCGGCGGAATGCGCCAACGTGCCGCTCTGATCCGGACCCTGGTGCTGGAACCGGAGCTCCTTCTTCTGGACGAACCATTTTCCGCTCTGGATTACCAGACCCGCTTAAATGTCAGTGATGATATCGGAAAAATCCTCAAAAGCTCCGGCAAGCCTGCGATCCTGGTCACTCACGATATCTCAGAGGCCATCAGCATGGCCGACCGGGTACTGATCCTTTCTGCACGTCCTGCCACTGTACGAAAGATCATTGATATCGATCTGGATATCAGCGACCGCACTCCCCTCTCCTCCAGAAATGCTCCGGATTTTAAGAAATATTTTAACATCATATGGAAGGAGCTCAATGAAAATGCCTGAAATTTCCAGACAGCAGAAACAATACCTTGCACGGCAGAAAAAAGAAAAACACATTATCCTGGCTGCACGGACACTTCTTTTTGTTCTGTTTATGGGACTTTGGGAAATATCCTCTGATCTTGGATGGATCGATTCCTTTATCTTCAGCAGTCCTTCCCTGATCGCAAAGACCTTTCTTTCCATGTGCAGGGATCAGTCCCTGTTTGCACATATTGCCGTGACACTGGCAGAAACTCTTGTCAGTTTCTTTTTTGTTGTGATCCTGGGTGTAGGAACCGCAGTACTTCTCTGGTGCTCCCGACGGATCGCACGGATCCTGGAGCCATGTCTGGTGGTACTGAACAGTCTCCCGAAATCTGCTCTGGCCCCTCTTCTGATCGTATGGCTTGGTGCCAACGAACGTACCATTGTGGTCGCCGGCATGTCTGTAGCCATCTTCGGTTCCGTTATCAATCTGTACTCCGGCTTCTGCCAGGCAGATCCGGAAAAGCTGAAGCTGATTGAAACTCTGGGGGGACACAAAAAGGAAAAGCTTCTGAAGATCGTCCTGCCCTCCTCCGTTCCTCTTATCCTGAGTGTGATGAAGGTCAACATCGGGCTTTGCCTGGTGGGCGTGATCATCGGAGAATTTATCGGTGCCCGAAAAGGCCTGGGATACCTGATCATTTACGGAAGCCAGACATTCAGGCTTACATGGGTCCTGATGTCCATTGTGATCCTCTGCATCATTGCCATGCTGCTGTATTTTGCACTTTATCTTATTGAAAAGCAGGTCCGGAAGCATTAGCTGTAAAAAGGGCGTGTAAAAATGATCTCTCATTTTTTACACGCCCCTTTTGCTCTTATAACCTCTGTTTCAAAGTTTTCCCACGACAAAGGCCGTGCATAATAAAAACCCTGGATCTCATCGCAGTTCAGGCTTCGCAATATCTCCACCTGTTTTGCTTTCTCCACGCCCTCGGCAAGAACCTTCATTCCCAGGCTGTGTGCCAGCGAAATGGTATGACGGATCACCTGCTGCCCACGAAAATTCTCTATGTAATCGATCAGACTTTTATCCAGCTTCAGAGTATCGAATGGCAGCTGGTTCAGGCTTGTCATAGATGAATAGCCGGAGCCAAAATCATCCATATGAAGCTTGAATCCTGCATCCACCATCTCCTCTATGAGTTTACTGATCTGATCATTATACAACGCAGCAGTTTCTGTCAATTCAATGGGAACAGAAGAAAACGGAATGCCATTTTCTTCCACGATCTTCACATAACGACAGATCATATTATCGTAATGGATACTGGCACGTGACAGATTCACCGAAATCGGAAGTATCTTTTTCCCTGATCTTATACGTTCCCCCTGGATGCTGCATACCTTTCGGAAAACATATTCATCAAGGCGTACGATCAGACCATCCTTCTCAAAAAGAGGGATAAATTCTCCCGGCGAAACCATAGTTCCTTCCGCTCTCTTCCAGCGCACCAGTGCCTCCGCCCCAACGATCTCTTCTGTCTCCACACTGTATTTCGGCTGCAGGTAGACTACGAATTCTTCATTGCGTATAGCCTCCACGAAAGCATTCTCCATCTGTCCGTTACGGATATGCCTCTGTCTCATCTCATCATCATAAAAAGCGATCTGGTGCTCATAGTCATCCCGGATACTCTTCATGGCCAGAAAAGCCCTGTCACAGATCAGGGTAAAAGGCAGTGTCTTATCCACATTCTCATAGACCCCATAGTTGACCACCAGATTAGGAATCGGTGCTCCACTCTCGACCCTGTGGATAAATTTCTCCATATCTGCCATACGGATCTCTTTCTTTCCATATATGATGGCTACAAACTGGTCTCCTCCATATCTGCCCACCGTCCCGTAGCGAACCTGATTTCTATACGTATCTCCCAGATAAGTAAGAACCTGATCACCGGTCTTCTCTCCATAGGTTCCGTTGATCCATTTAAAGTTCTTTATATCTGCCACCACCACATGAAAATCCTGATTCGTATTAAAGCGCATCAGCGTCTTTGCATGATGGAAAAAGGCCTGTCTGATATAAAGCCCTGTAAGATCATCATATTCCAGAGCTGAGAGTACCATCACGGACTCTCTCAGCTTGATCACATTGTTGATCTTACTTTTTAATATACGGACATTATACGGTTTCCGTACAAAATCCACTGCTCCCAGTTCCAGACATCGCACCTCATCCTCCAACCGGTTACTTCCGGTCATGATGATCACAGGCACAGAGGTCAGCATCACATCATCACGGATCAGCTCCAGAAACTGAAATTCATCACATACCGGCACACTCATATCAAGAAGAATTGCAGAAAGGGTTTTGTAATTCTCAGACAGACGCTTCATCCCCTCTGCTTCATTCATCGCAGTGATAACCTCAAAACTGCCCTCCAGATGTTCTGTAAGCGCTTTCCGATCCGTCTCGTCATTCACTACAATAAGAAGTTTTCTTCCGGATGCTGTTCCTCCTGGTTCCAGTATGGACTCCATCTCACTGTACCGTACATCCATATCCTCATTGGCAAAAGCAAACACCACGGTCTGAAAATCCTCAGCCGTTCCTACCCTGGCACATTTCACATAGAAATATTCAATCCTCCCGTTGCTTCGGCGTACACGATAATGTACCATCAACTGGGGAATCCTTGTAAGACGTTGGCATATCTTCTCAAAATCCATCATCTGATGCATCCGGATCCTGTCCTCTGCCGCAACACTGCTCTCAATATAAATATCCATGATCTTCTCATAGGATTCATCCCTGCGAAGTCCCTCCTCCCCATAAGCTCCACTCTGCCCCTGGAAGCGGCATACCTGAACCTTATGAGTCTCTCTGTCAACAGAGTAGATATTGATAAAATTTTTTCCGAGAACATTAATGATCCCCATAAGAAGCGGATTCTCCATCATTCCGCTGCTGATCTCATCATTCGTCTCTGTATCCGAAAAAACAAGGGCATGTCCTGTCCCGCCGGATTCCAGCGGAATCTCCACAGCATCAACCGAACGCAGGATATTCCGTCCCGATTCCAGATAGTTCTTCGGACCTTTGATCCCGTTAACGACCGGACAGATCTCACAGGGAGTTTCTCTGTTTCTCAGACAGTGATAGCATTTCTCGCCCCTCTTCAGCTGCGGATAGATCTCACGTGCTGCCAGGTTATAGCTGATAATCTTATAATCCTCATCTATGACATACATTCCCAATGCATTTTTCCCCACGAGCATCACCTCCGGATTCGTAAATTTCTCATAGATCCTTCGTGACAGTTACTGTCTCAAAATCCTTAAATATTCCTTCATTATATACGATTTTTCTGATAACTGCAATTATCTTTCGTATTATTTATTTTTCATATTGGTTTTATTATATTTCGATTATCAGCGCATCTGAAAGGATTTCCCCCTGAGCGGAACCCCTGCAAGCTCCGCAAGCCTTTTGATCCCGGAATCTGCTATGGATACCGCACTCTCCACATGATTGAAATCTGTGGCACTGTAATCAAACAGGATATTTCCCTGTGCTTCAAACTCCTCGTCCCGTTCCCAGAAAAAGAATCTCATAGGCATACAGTCAAAGGCCCTGATCTCATATCCCACATCACCCTGGGGCAGTTCCCTGCCGTCAAGCTTCTGAAACGCCTCCCTCAATTCCTTTTCATGGCCGGAAAATGTAGCACTGAACACATCCGTCTCTCCGATCTGATACGCCGGCGCAAATGGTCTTGCATTCCTGAGATCTGCAAAAGGGACCCACTTATCCATAATAAAAGCCCCCTCTTTCGCATACCCCAGAAGCGTATAAATATTCAGCATCTCCGTAGTATCCGGTTCTCTCTGTCCATCCAGGCTCCGGATACTGCCGTCTTCCAGACTCACCCCATATCTTCTTCCGAAATGAATGATCGTGAGAAACCCGTTTTCTTCCTTCAGTTCCGGCACCCGTTTATGCAGATCTGCCTGATCCATCTTCAAAAAGCGTTGTGCCCACTCTTCACATAGTTTTACATAATTGGAAATTCTTTCTTCTTTCATCCTGTCTTCTCCCTGTCTGATATCGATATCCTTTCTCCGCTGTATTCCGGACTTTTTTTACAGAATACACTGCTTTCACATTTTCCGCAAGAATCTTCGCCGATGTATCCGAAATCCGGCTATTTTCAGTGTTACTGTTTTTTCAGCATCCCGGAACCTTCTTAAGCGTTTCTTTTTTTCGACAGATCATCCATCAATTTTCCCAAATCCGTCTAATTTCCCAATATAAAAATAACGTTTTTTGCACAAAAAACTGGATTTTCTTTTTTGAAAGGTGTATAATATTAACAAAGTTTATTGTTTTTATGGTTAAAGACACCTGGCAGTAAACAAGAAATGAAAGTGAGGATTCGCCATGAAACAAAACAGTATGTTAGCAATGATCCTGGCCGGTGGAAGAGGAAGTCGTCTTCACGAGTTGACGAATAAAGTTGCCAAGCCAGCCGTTGGTTATGGCGGTAAATACCGTATCGTGGATTTTCCGCTCAGTAACTGTGCCAACAGCGGCATTGATGTCGTAGGTGTACTGACACAGTATGAATCAGTTTTACTGAACAGCTATGTAGCAGCCGGTGGCCGCTGGGGCCTTGATGCCAAGGACAGCGGAGTTTATGTACTTCCCCCACGTGAGAAGGCTGATGCCGGTCTGGATGTATACCGTGGAACAGCTGATGCGATCTCTCAGAATATTGATTTCATCGACTCACAGAACCCGGAATACCTTCTGATCCTTTCCGGTGACCATATCTATAAGATGAATTATGCAAAGATGCTTGATGACCATATCCAGCATAAGGCAGATGCGACTATTGCAGTTATCGAGGTTCCCATGAAGGAAGCCAGCCGTTTCGGTATCATGAACACCGGTGAAGATGATCGCATCGTGGAATTTGAGGAGAAACCGGAACACCCGAAGAGCAATCTTGCCTCCATGGGTATCTACATATTCAACTGGAAGCTTCTGCGCAAGCTCCTGCTGGCAGATATCAAAAATCCGGATTCCAATCACGATTTCGGTAAAGACATCATCCCTACACTCCTTGCACAGGACAAAGCACTCTACGCCTACAAGTTCAAAGGCTACTGGAAGGATGTAGGAACCATCGATTCCCTCTGGGAAGCAAACATGGATCTTCTCAGTCCTAACAGTGAACTGGATCTTAACGATCCTACCTGGAAAATCTACACTGAGGATGCTACCTCTCTTCCACAGTATATCTGTGATACAGCTGTGATCAACACTGCTTTCATTACTCAGGGCTGTGTTGTAGAAGGTGAGATCACCAACTCCGTACTTTTCACAGGCGTCAAGGTCGGTCCTGGTGCCAAGATCATCGACAGTGTCCTGATGCCGGGTGTTGTTGTTGAAGCAGGTGCCGTTGTCCAGCGTGCTCTCGTTGCAGACGGAGTCGTGATCGGTGCCAATGCTCGTGTCGGTTCCAAGGACAGTGAGCACATCGAACTTGTATCAAAACGTGTAAAGGGGGCTGAGTAATATGTTTAAAGCATTTGGAATCGTGAATTCCTCAGAAAGAAATATCCATGTGGAGGGGCTTCAGGACTACCGTGCGATCGGCGCCTTTTCATTTCTCGGAAGATATCGTGTCATCGACTTCCCGATCTCAAATATGACCAACAGCGGAATTGAGTACATTCAGGTCTATGTAAAGAACAAACCCCGTTCTCTTGTAGAACATCTCGGAACCGGACGTCACTACAACATCAACTCCAAGAGCGGTAATCTCCAACTCCTCTTTTCAGAGCATTCCGGAGTCAACGATATCTATAACACCGATATCGACAACTACTACTCCAATCTGGAGTGCATCGAAGCAGTTCATTATCCGTATGTTGTTATCGCTCCGAATTACATGATCTACACCACCGACTATTCCAAGCTGATCGATGCCCATATCGAATCCGGTGCAGATGTGACCATGCTTTATCATTCCGTTGATAATGCCAAGGAGAACTATCTGAACTGCCACATCCTGAACCTGAACCGTCAGAAGGGTGTTCTCTCCATTGAGCACAACCACGGCAATGCAAAGAACCGCAACATTTTCATGGATACCTACGTAATGAGCAAGGAGCTTTTCATCAGCCTCATCCATAAGGCAAAAGAGATCTCCTCTCTTTATACCCTTGCAGACGTGATCAATGCCGGCTGCAGAGACGGTGAGCTGGATGTGCGTGGTATATCTCATCGCGGATATTTTGCATCGATCACTGATTTCAAGAGCTATCACGATGCAAATATGGATCTGATCGACTACAAAACTGCAACCGATCTTTTCCATGATAACTGGCCGATCTATACACGCACCAACAACTCCTGTCCGACCCATTATTTTGACACAGCCAATGTTTCCAACTCCGTTATTTCCAACGGCTCCATGATCGAGGGAACTGTAGAGAATTCCATTGTCGGACGTGGCTGTACCATCAAAAGGGCGCTGTTATCAAGAATTGTGTAGTTCTTGCAGACTGCACCATCGGTGAGAATGTCCATATCGAAAATCTGGTGGTAGACAAGCATGCCAAGATCACGCATGCCAAGGAGATCATCCGTCCTGCGGATGAGCCAGGATACATCAAACGTAACGATACACTGTAATATTCATATATATACGGCCTCGGTCTGTGTACGACGAGCCTTATTTATCTCTGTACTCAGCTAAGCATATGGATCCATCATTTCAGAACAGACTGGATCCATTTCAACGCATTCTCTTTATTCTTCACATTACCCGGAAGGCAGATGCACACCGGATCATATCTCAGGCCAAATTCCTGAGCAACACTACTGCTGCCGTCAAGCTCCAGATGCTGATCATCCACAGCGCCCAGAGACTCAAACACCTCATCTCCAAACGTTTCCCTGAGATCTGCATACATTCCGCTGTCTTTCTCATGTTCATAGAGTTCCTTCGGCATGATCAGGACATCAACGGTAGCACTCTGGATTTCCGTCACATATGCGATCCTGGCATAGTAATCAAAATCCTCTCCTGTCTCGTCCGTCATCAGATTCTGCGCCACACTGACTTCTGCATATTTATCCTCTGTTCCCAGTGTCTTCAGAGCATCCTCTTCCACCTTCTCAGAGTCATAATTTCCTGCATTCACCACCGCAATGGAAAGCACCGTCTTCATCTGTGCGTGACGATAAATATTCACTCCCAGACAGACTCCGCCAATGGCAAGAAGCACGCACAGCATATGTATCTTATAATACATCCAGATATACTGAATCTTCTTACCTGTTCCCATTCCCTTCAGTTTCTCTCTTTCGATCCGGCGGCGTTCCTTCTTCGTCAGATCAGTTTCGTTGGGCATCTCCGGATTCAGTACACTCTCATCGTGTCCGTCACTGCCGGCCTCCGCTCTGTTTTGTAAATCCATAAAAATCTCCTTTGTCTTTCATATCTCAGTATTTTTTACCCTGAAGCGGGATATTCCAGTCGCTTTCCCCGCATCTTCCGGGTGGGTGCTGTGACTTATCAATAAAGGATATTTTAGCATATTTTGGTACAAAATCACAGCGCATAAATATGAAAATACCATAAACTCTTCTATTTCCGACAGATCCTCATTCCATATCCATACATTACCGCCACAGCAGTCACAAGAACACAGACCATCACCGGTCTCATCCACAAATATAAGAGATTTTTCTCAATTCCTGCTGCCACAGCCACATCCTTCAGGATGTCAGCCACACAGAGATGGAACAGATAAATAAAAAATGCATATTTCTGACCGATGGCTACCGGAAGCTCGGGCACTTTCCGATTCTTTCCCATGATTGCAATGAGAAAAAGGCCAACAGCCATAAATACTGAACCCAGAAACAATTCCAGTTTGCCAAAATACCGGTATTCCAGCAGACTTGCGATCCCGCCGCCAGCTGCCATGCCATACAAAAGAAGCACTTTTTTTCCTGCAAAACAGGCTTCCAGCTTTTCCTGATATCTGTGTATCAGATGTCCCAACATAAAAAACGGAAATCCGGTAAACAGATAGTTGCGAAACTGCATAACACGGAAATGCCTTTCCGGGAACAGGAAGGTCGAAAATTCCTCCATTCCGAAATGGATCAGAAGAAGCACCGGTATCAGAACATATGCCTGCTTACAAATCCGGAATCTTGCTGCCAGGGCAAAAAGAAGATAACAATAGAGCAGTGCCGGGAGAAACCACAGATGCCATTTCACCTGAGAGCTGTTATTATATAGAAGAAACTGGCGGATATGTTCCCCCGAAACCAGGGCTTCCAGCCATTCCTTCTGGCTTGCTCCGTCGATGTGGTTCTGGATCAGCTCCCACAGACAGCAGACCGGAAATGCCACAAGCATCAGCTTCAGAACATGCCGGATCTTTTTTCCGGTTCTTATAAATTCCGTATCATCGCCACGGAAACAAAAATATCCGGATACCATAAAAAACACAGGTACTGCAAATCTGGCAAGTACATTGGCTATAATTCCGGCATTTCCCGGAAAATGGACGTGAAGAAGCACAACTGCATAAGCACAGATCGCCTTTACCATATCCAGAGTACGGTTTCGCATAAAAATTACTCCTTTTTATATCGAACGCTTATCCCGGAAATATGATTCCGGGGTTCCTTTTTTTCGAAACGATATACTAACAAACCAGCAGAATTTTGTCAATGCTGTTTTTCTCCTGTACGGTTTACTCTTATACGTTTTACTCTTGTACGGCTTCCGGATCTGAATTATAATTCTTTTATGACTTCTATGACAGGATGTTTGTTATTTCCTCAGAAAGGATTCTATTTTTTATGAAAAAAGACGGCTACTATTCTTCCGGCGAATTTGCACGCATGGCACACGTAACTCTGCGTACTGTCCGCTATTATGATAAACAGGATATCCTGAAACCCTCTCTCGTCACCGAATCCGGCGCACGTTTTTATACAGATGAGGATTTTGCAAGGCTTCAGCAGATCCTCCTTCTGAAATACCTGGGCTTTTCCCTGGATGACATCCGTGAAATGACCATCGGTGATTCCGATTATCATTTCATGCTGAATTCTCTGAATATCCAGCTTCGTCTGGTCCGTGACCGGATCGAACAAATGCAGCTGGTGGAAAAAGCGATCCAGGATACCGCACAGGTGATAAATGAACAGCACACCATTGACTGGAGCCAGATGCTGAACCTGATCCACCTGACCGGCATGGAAAAAAGCCTCAAGAATCAGTATCAGAATGCCACCAACATTTCCTCCAGGATCAATCTCCACAGTCTGTACTCCCAGAACAAACAGGGATGGTTTCCCTGGATCTTTGAGCAATGCCGGATCTCGCCCGGTCTTCGTATTCTGGAGCTGGGCTGCGGGGACGGAACGTTATGGACCGACAACCTTTCCCTTCTGCCGGAGGATATCTCCATCACACTTTCCGATATTTCCAACGGTATGCTCCGCGATGCCAGACGAGCCATCGGTTCCTCGGATACCCGGTTTGCGTTCCGGGCCTTTGACTGCAGAAAAATCCCCTGCAAGGACGAAAGCTTTGATCTGGTGATCGCCAATCACGTGCTTTTTTTACTGCGATGATATTCCCTCCGTCCTGAAAGAAGTTCGCCGTGTCCTCGCTCCCGGCGGAAGATTTCTCTGCAGTGCTTACGGAAAGGCACATATGCAGGAGGTCAGCCAGCTGGTGCAGGATTTTGATGAACGGATAGTGCTTTCCGCAGACCGGCTTTATGAACGGTTCGGACGTGAAAACGGTCAAAGTATCCTGGAGCCTTTTTTCCCAAAGGCTCATTGGCTTTCTTATGAAGACTGCCTTCTGGTCCAGGATGCGGAGCCGCTGATCTCCTACGTTCTCTCCTGCCACGGCAACCAGAATCAGTATATCCTGGACCGTTACAAGGAATTCCGGGCCTACACTGCTAGAAAAACTGCCAAAGGCTTCCGCATTACCAAGGACGCCGGCGTATTTATTTGTGAAAAATAGCCAAAAATAAAAAATATGAAAAAAGCGCTTGAAGATAACCTTACGTCACCTTTTATAATACAGTTACAGTAACAAAGTTATGTGCAGGCACGACTTATGCTGCACATCATCACGCAAAGGAGAAAACATATGAAAGGAATTATTTTAGCCGGAGGCTCCGGAACACGTCTTTACCCGCTTACCATGGTGACCTCCAAACAACTTCTGCCGATCTTTGACAAACCGATGATCTACTATCCTATGTCTGTTCTTATGAATGCAGGCATCCGCGACATCCTGATCATCTCCACACCGCAGGATACCCCGAGATTTGAGGAGCTTCTCGGTGACGGCCATCAGTTTGGTGTCAACCTCACCTATGCTGTACAGCCAAGCCCGGACGGACTTGCCCAGGCATTCATTATTGGTGAGGAATTCATCGGCAACGACACTGTATGTATGGTCCTTGGTGACAATATTTTCGCAGGACATGGCCTCAAAAAGCGCCTGAAAGCTGCTGTAAACAACGCAGAAACAGGCAAAGGAGCCACTGTTTTCGGATACTATGTAGATGATCCGGAGCGTTTCGGTATCGTAGAATTCGACCAGAACGGAAAAGCAGTTTCCATTGAAGAGAAACCGGAAAAGCCAAAGAGCAACTACTGTGTCACCGGTCTCTACTTCTACGACAACAAGGTTGTAGAGTACGCAAAGAACCTGAAGCCAAGCGCAAGAGGCGAGCTTGAGATCACAGACCTGAACCGTATCTATCTTGAGAAGGGACAGCTGAACGTCGAGCTTCTGGGCCAGGGCTTCACATGGCTGGATACCGGTACACACGAAAGCCTTGTAGAGGCAACCAACTTCGTAAAGACCATGGAGCAGCATCAGCACCGCAAGATCGCATGCCTTGAGGAGATTGCTTACTTAAACGGCTGGATCACAAAGGAGGACGTGCTCAAGGTTTACGAAATCCTTAAGAAAAACCAGTACGGTCAGTATCTCAAGGATGTTCTGGACGGAAAATATCTGGACGCTCTTCACTGAGCCGATCTGTTTTTTAACACTGTATTTACCGGCGAGCTCCGTTCCGACGGAATCCGCATAAGATCAATCATTCATATTATAAAGGAGATTTTTTATGACAATCATTGTTACCGGCGGTGCCGGATTTATCGGAAGCAACTTTATTTTTCATATGATGGAGGCTCATCCGGACTATCGTATCGTATGCCTGGACTGCCTGACTTACGCAGGAAACCTTTCCACTCTTGCACCGGTTATGGACAAACCGAACTTCCGCTTTGTAAAGGAGAGCATCACAGACCGTGACGCTGTTTACAAGCTTTTCGAGGAAGAGCATCCGGACATCGTGGTAAACTTCGCAGCGGAGAGCCACGTAGATCGTTCCATCGAGAACCCGGAAGTATTCCTTGACACCAACATCAAAGGTACTGCAGTCCTTATGGATGCCTGCCGTAAATACGGAATTCAGCGCTATCATCAGGTTTCCACAGATGAGGTTTACGGAGATCTTCCGCTTGACAGACCGGACCTTTTCTTCACAGAGGAAACTCCGATCCACACAAGCAGCCCTTACAGCTCTTCCAAAGCAGGCGCAGACCTTCTTGTTCTGGCATATCACAGAACTTACGGCCTGCCAGTGACCATCAGCCGCTGCTCCAATAACTACGGACCATATCACTTCCCGGAAAAACTGATCCCGCTGATGATCGCCAACGCTCTGAACGACAAACCACTTCCAGTTTACGGAAAAGGTGAAAATGTCCGTGACTGGCTCTATGTTGAGGATCACTGCCGTGCCATCGATCTGATCATCCACAAAGGACGTGTAGGTGAGGTTTACAACGTAGGCGGACACAATGAGATGAAGAACATCGACATCGTAAAACTGATCTGCAAGGAACTTGGAAAACCGGAAAGCCTGATCACACACGTAGCTGACCGTAAAGGCCACGACATGCGTTATGCCATCGACCCGACCAAGATCCATAACGAACTTGGCTGGCTTCCGGAGACAAAATTTGCAGACGGAATCAAAAAGACCATCAAATGGTACCTTGACAACAAGGAATGGTGGGAAACCATCATCTCCGGTGAGTACCAGAATTACTACGAAAAAATGTATGGAAACCGCGAGGAGGTTAAAGCATGAAATTTTTCGTAACAGGCGTTGGCGGCCAGCTTGGCCATGACGTAATGAATGAACTGTCCGGCCGTGGACATGAAGGCGTAGGAAGTGACATTGCTCCTTCCTACAGCGGCATCGCTGATGGTACTCCTGTTACCACCATGCCTTATGTGCAGCTTGATATCACAGATAAAGAAGCGGTAGCAAAAACCATCCGTGAGGTAAAGCCTGATGCAGTGGTACACTGTGCCGCATGGACAGCCGTAGACGCTGCAGAGGACGAGGAAAACCGTGAGAAGGTACGTCTTGTCAATGTTGTAGGAACACAGAACATTGCGGACATCTGCAAGGAGCTTGGCATCAAGATGATGTATATTTCCACAGACTACGTTTTTGACGGCCAGGGAACCACACCATGGGATCCGGACTGCAAGGACTACGCTCCACAGAACGTATACGGTCAGACCAAGCTTGACGGTGAACTGGCAGTATCCGGCACTGTAGATAAATTCTTTATCGTACGTATTGCATGGGTATTCGGCAAAAACGGCAAAAACTTTATCCGTACCATGGTAAATCTGGGAAAAACCCATGACAAGCTTACCGTAGTCAGTGACCAGATCGGAACTCCGACCTACACCTACGACCTTGCACGTCTTCTGGTAGACATGGTCGAGACAGAGAAATACGGCTACTATCACGCAACCAACGAAGGCGGCTTCATCAGCTGGTATGATTTCACTAAAGAGATCTTCCGCCAGGCTGCTGCCCTCGGCCACAAGGAATACGAAAAAGTAGAGGTATCTCCTGTCACAACTGCAGAGTACGGCGTTTCCAAGGCTGTACGTCCATTCAACAGCCGCCTGGATAAATCCAAGCTTGTAAAAAACGGCTTTCAGCCACTTCCAACATGGCAGGATGCCCTGGAAAGATATCTGAAAGAGATCCTGTAAAAAAAAATCCATCGGTGATCGCCGGTGGATTTTTTTCGTTCTGTTTCTCATGAAAAAACAGCCGGTGGAAAGCTTTACGCTTCCCCGGCTGTTCTTATGCTAAAATTTAATAATTTTATCTTACTGCTGTGCAACAGTTCCGTCTGCTGCCTGGGCATCTGCTGTGCCATTCTGTGTGGCATCTGCAGTCTCACCCTGCGCTTCTGCTGTACTTCCCTCTGCAGCTGCCTGTGCATCATTATCCGTAGTTGCTGCCGCTGATGTTGCACTGTCTGCCTCCTCCTGGGAAACAGTCTCTCCGTCACGAACCTTCTTCATCATGGCCTCCGCCTTCTGAACGGTAGACTCATCCGGAATCATAACGTAAGCCTTCTGGCTCATAGAATACGGCTTCTGTGTGTCACCGGTACCATTTACACTGTAGCTTACGATGTTCCAGTCACCGCCGTTGTTCAACTGCTGCTGGAGCAGTCTGGCGATCTCCTCGTAGGAGATATTGGTCTCAAAGCATCCCTGGATGCTGGAAAGAACAGAAGAATAATTCTTCAGAAGCTCCGGTGAAAGAGCCTTGTTGATCACACCCTTGATCACTGCCATCTGGTTCTTGCCACGCTGACGGTCGCCCTCTTTAAAGGCATAACGCTCACGGCTGAATACCAGAGCCTGCTCACCGTTCAGGTAGTTCTCTCCCTGATTGAAGTGATATCCTGTCTCATTCTTGGAATCAAAGTCATAGTCAGAATAAACAGTAACTCCGCCAAGCGAATTGATCAGCTGCTCAAATCCCGCAAAGTTGATACGGAAATAATAGTTGATATCCTCATTATAAAGCATTCCCAGAGTATCCATACATACATTGATACCATAGATACCTGCATGTGTCAGCTTATCTCTCTGTCCGCCTGAAATAGAAAGCGGTACAAAATAATCACGAGGTGTGGAAACCAGAAGCACCTGTCTGGTAGCTGTATTTACCGTAGCAATGATATTGGAATCGCTTCGGCTCTTTGCAACAAGGCCGCTGCGGCTGTCGATACCACTGATAAAGATGGTATATACAGAACCGTCATTGGTACGCTCTTCAGCCTTCGCCTCTGTCTCCTGGGGCTCAATGGTCGTCTCCACCTTCTTCACGGTCAGCTCTTTGATCCTGGAAGAAATATCGGAATATCCATCCATCTCTTCAATAACACTTAAATATGCGCTGTTCAGCACGATCGCACCTGTCTGTCCGTTCAGAAGACCGTCAACCAGCTCTGTAAGTCCTGCATACTCCTGGACCTGCACAGTCTTGCCTGTCTCGGAATCCACTTCCTGGATAGCCTTGTCCGAATTGGCTCTGTCAAGATCTGTCAGCACACCATACACATAATCTGCTGTAGCCTCTATGGAATCTGCAGAATCATCTGCACGGACATAAATGCCGACCTCCGTAATCTCTGTGTTCACACCGGAGATCCCTGCCAGTGTGGAATGTGTCTTATAAACATACATACTTCCGAGAATGAATACTGCTGCAAAAACTGCTGCCAGGATCACTCCCACTACAAATCTTATCTTACCATCCGTACTCCATACAAGCGCCCCGACGATCACGATCAGGACCAGCATTACCAGTCCGATCACTGCAATGAACTTCGTCGGGATCACCTTCATATTCAGAAGCATGACCGCAAATACGATTGCTGTGATCAGAACCACAAGCGTCACGATCAGCCCTGGGATATGTTTCCCCATTTTTCTCATATGCAATCCTCCATTTTTGATGGTACAGAGAATATTACATATGGACACTCTCTGTACAGATTCAAATATCCTAATCATTTTACGCTTTTTTACTGATAAAAGCAAGAAATATCGTAAATCGCCAAATGCAAAAACAGTTCCGTGATATCATGATCCTTTTATGCTCTCACGATGTCACGGAACTGCCGCTAAAATGTTCCTTCTGTGAAATGGATCTCCTTATTCCACGGTAACACTCTTGGCAAGATTTCTCGGCTTATCCACATCCAGACCTTTATTTACACTGACATAGTAACCCAGAAGCTGCAGCGGGATCACTGCCAGAGAAGTTGCAAAATGCGGGTCTGTTTTCGGGATATAAACCGTAAAATCTGCAGTATCCTCGATATTATAGTTTCCAAACGTAGTAAGCCCCATCAGATACGCTCCACGGCTCCTGCACTCCACCATGTTGCTGCTGTTTTCTCATAAACGCTCCGGCTCGTGTCAGGACACCGATCACAAGGGTGCCGTCCTCGATCAGGGAAATGGTGCCATGCTTCAGCTCGCCAGCCGCATACGCCTCAGAATGGATGTAGCTGATCTCCTTCATCTTAAGGCTGCCCTCAAGGCTGATGGCATAATCGATCCCTCTTCCGATAAAAAAGATATCCTTTGCATTGGCCTGCTTGGAGGCAAACCACTGAAGCCTTTCCTTATCCTCGATGATCCTGCCGATCTTGTCCGGAAGTGTCTTCAGTTCCTTAATGTAGGACTCACACTGCTCCTCTGAGATCTTTCCGCGGACCAGTGCCATCTGCAATGCCAGCACATAGGAAGCGATCAGCTGTGTACTGTACGCCTTGGTGGTAGCAACCGAGATCTCCGGTCCTGCAAGTGTGTAAAATACATGATCCGCCTCTCTTGCAATGGAAGAGCCCACCACATTGACAATAGCCAGCGTGCGGATCCCCTTCTCCTTACATTCCCGAAGCGCAGCCAGACTGTCCGCAGTCTCACCGGACTGACTGATGATCACTGCCAGGCCGGCAGGATCCAGAAGCGGCTTCCGGTAACGGAACTCCGAAGCAAGCTCCACACGCACCGGAAGACCTGCAAGATCCTCGATCACATACTGTGCAGCCATTCCCACATGGTAAGCAGAGCCGCAGGCCACGATATAAACCTGGCTGATGCTGCGGATCCTCTCATCATCCAGACCGATCTCTGTCAGATCCAGCTTGTCCTCCCGGATAACGGAATTCAGTGTATCTGCGACTGCCTTCGGCTGCTCATGGATCTCCTTCATCATGAAATGCTCAAAACCGGCTTTCTCCGCTGCCTCTGCATCCCACTCAATGATCTTAGGCTCCTTCTCGATCTCCTCACCATCCAGATTGTAAAAAGTGATCTCACCCGGTTTTACACATGCCAGCTCCAGATTTCCGATATAATAAACATTTCTTGTATACTTCAGGATCGCAGGAACATCCGATGCGATATAGGATTCTCCATTCTCCACACCCAGGATCATAGGGCTGTCTTTTCTCGCTACAAAGATCTCTTCCGGATAATCACGGAACATCATTACCAGCGCATAGGAACCACGGATACGCACCATGGCATGACGCACTGCCTCAACCGGAGATCCGCCGTATTTCTGGTAGTAATAATCCACCAGCTTCACAGCAACCTCCGTATCTGTGGAAGAATAAAAAGAATATCCCCTGCGGAGAAGCTTCTCCTTCAGCTCCTGGTAATTCTCGATAATACCGTTATGCACAGCTGCCACATTTCCGTTATCACTGACATGAGGATGGGCATTGACCTCTGATGGTTCTCCGTGAGTTGCCCAGCGGGTATGACCGATCCCGCACATACCCGGAACAGATTCACCTGCGTTTGTTTTCTCCAGAAGGACCTTCAGACGGCCCTTCGCCTTAATGATCTCAATATCCTTTTCCCCGTCACGCACTGCGATGCCGGCGGAATCATATCCTCTGTATTCTAGTTTGGAAAGCCCGTCCAGAAGGATGGGTGCTGCCTGATGCCTGCCTGTAAAACCTACAATTCCACACATGATTTTTTTCTCCTCTTATTGCATTTTTATATTCTTCTGACTGCTCCGTTCTTCAGACACCTGCGGTCTGCATCCAGGACATCACTCTGCCACATGCCCCTTCTTACGGACGATCTCAACCACCTGGTCCACATATTTTCTGCAAAGCTCCTCACTCTCTGCCTCTACCATAACACGAAGCAGAGGTTCTGTGCCGGATTCTCTCACCAGGATCCTTCCGGTGTCTCCAAGCGCCTCAGCCACACTCTCTACTGCTGCCTGCACATCCACATCTGCCTGCGCTGCTGCCTTGTCATGGACACGCACGTTCTCAAGAACCTGGGGATAGATCGCCAGATCAGCAGTAAGCTCACTGAGCTTTTTCTTCCTTGCCATTATAACTTCCATCATCTTCAGACTTGTAAGGATGCCATCCCCTGTAGATGCATACTTGGAAAAAATAATGTGCCCGGACTGCTCACCACCAATACGGCAGCCATTCTGCATCATATATTCATAAACATATTTATCCCCTACTGCAGTCTTCGCATACTCGATATCAAGAGCATCAAAAGCCTTGTAAAGGCCAAAATTGGACATTACCGTAGTCACAACCGTATTGGTGAGAAGCTTTCCGCGCTCCTTCATATAACGGCCGTACACATAAAGGATCGCATCCCCGCTAACCACATTTCCCTTCTCATCCACACAGAGACAGCGGTCCGCATCTCCGTCGTAGGCAAAGCCAACATCCAGTCCCTTCTCCACTACAAACTTCTGGAGACCCTCGATATGGGTGGAACCGGCATTGTTATTGATATTGGTACCATCCGGCTCAGCATTGATCACATAAGTCTTCGCTCCCAGCGCATCAAAAACCGCCTTTGCGATATTCCATGCACTTCCGTTGGCACAGTCCAGTCCAATCCGCATTCCCTTAAAGGAATATACTCCCAAGGAGATCAGATATCCTATGTAACGGTTCCGGCCTGCCGAATAATCCACCGTCCTGCCGATCTCACCGCCCTTTGTAAAAGGAATCTCATGCCATTTCTCTCCGAACAGCTGAAGACGGTCATCCAGATAATCCTCCACCAGAGCGATGATCTCCTCCTCCATCTTCTCACCCTGGCCGTTGATCAGCTTGATCCCGTTATCATAATAAGGATTATGGCTGGCAGAGATCATGATACCGCAGTCAAAGCCATCGGTACGGGCAACATAAGCCACAGACGGCGTTGTTGTCACGTGGAGAAGATAAGCATCCGCTCCGGACGCCACCAGTCCGCCAACCAGCGAATACTCAAACATATAGCTGGAACGTCGGGTATCCTTGCCGATCACGATCCTGGCCGCAGCCGTCTCCCCCGCTCTTCTGCGCAGCTCATTATAATACCATCCCAGAAAACGCCCGATCTTAAATGCATGATCTGCAGTTAACGAAACACCCGCTTCTCCACGGAAGCCATCTGTACCAAAATATTTTCCCATTTCTTGTTCTCCTTTGTGTGTTAATATTTATAACTTATCTTATATATTGATGTGTCATACAGATCGATCAGAATTGTTCTTATCTTTCTGTATGAACATCAATAATATTATCTATATTTCCAGCAGATTTACAGCCTCTGAACAGCCACTTTACATCGCTTCTTACAAAAAGCAACTCCATACGCCAGAATATTATTTCTTCCTTCATTACGTAACCGTTCATCGTACCGCTTTTCTCTGATCTGTGCCAGCGCTCTTTCACATGCATTTTGCAATCCTGAAAAAGTCTGAGAATATTTCAACTCGATAACGATCCCGGCATCCGGATCTTCCGGTTCTGCCAGAATATCTGCAAAACCATCTCCAGATTCCGCATTAGACTGAACAAGCCAGTTTGGATCACTACGCAAAAGCCCCAACAAAAGTCCATGATAAAAAATTTCTTTTTCTTCATTTCGTCCTTTTGTATCAAAAATACTGATCGTATTTCCCAGAATCTTTGTAAGGCGTTCCTCAATCTCACCTGCATTCCCTTCTTTTATTGCTTTCAGCAGATTTTTCGTCGGCTCCGCCTCTTTCAGCACTGCGCGGTCAAACCATTCCTTTATCTGAAGCACATAAACTTCTCTTATCTCCCTGTTCGGAATGGTCAGACGATACACTCCCCGTTCGGTCTTCCCTGCCTGTGTAAGATATCCTGTAGTAAATAATACACTCCAGAGATTATCCAGACTGTTATCGATTTCATCATAGGTCAACTCCATGCGGACCGTTTTCTCAATAGACTCACCTGCGATCAGACGCTCTATCTCATCTCTTGTAGTCTTATCTGCCCTGTCAATAAATCTCCTTACCAGTTCATTCCCACTGGTATTGATCCAGTAAGACAGCGGCTCCGCATCCGGATTTCCACGCAGACAATCTACATGATTGATCACATCCCATGGGCAGTACACATCCGTATTTCCAAAATGATATCCATCATACCATTCCTTTGTTTCGGAAAGATGATCCTCCATGCCATATGCTGTAAGCAATCTGCAGACCTCATCATCTGTGAAACCAAAATGCTCATCAAATCGATGATCCGTGATCGAAAGCACTTTGAAGTTATTAAGTCCTGTAAAAATACTCTCTTTAGACACGCGAAGACACCCTGTTAATACTGCAAAATACAGAGAATCGTTAGTCTTAAGTGCCTGTCCGAACACACCGCGTATCATGAGCACCATTTCTTTATAATATCCATGCTGAAAAGCCTTATCCAGAGGAACATCATATTCATCTATAAGAATGATCGTCTTCTGCCCATAATGCTTATGCAACAGCTGAGACAATATCTGCAACGCAGAAGAAAGAATATTTTCATCCATAGAATATCGGCCATTCTCCACAGAGATCAATGTACGATATATATCTTTATCCGTTTCTGTCAGTCTGTCACTCTCCAATAAAAACAGAAAACGACTGGCCTCTCTGCCTACCAGTTCTGTCAGCTGATAGCGTGCATTCTCAAAGGTAAGTCCATCAACATTCTTCAGCGATAAAAACACTACCGGAAATTTCCCCATATACTGTTCACACAGTTCTTGTTTCCGGGAAATATAAAGACCTTCAAACAGCGCTTCATCTGCCCCGATCTCGAAGAAACAACGAAGCATACTCATATTCAATGTTTTCCCAAAACGCCGAGGTCTTGTAAAAAGATTTACTTTCCCCCACTGATCGATCAGTTGTTCGATAAGCCTGGTCTTATCTACATAATAAAAATCCGCCTGACGAATTTCCTGAAAATTCTCAATTCCCACCGGTAGCTTCGGTCTCTTCATATTCCGCGTTCCACTCCCTTTCAATGCGAAAAATCACATACAAATATGCCAATCGCCACGTGATTCGTGCTTTCAGAGTAGCACAATACGCTCTTTTTGTCTATTGATTTATTTCGACTCCGTTCGACAAACATATCCGCCTTACCTGCGCAGCTCTGAAGCTTTTTCACAAAATCCTCTTTCCAAAAGGGAAAGCAACAAACTATGTTTCCCTGAAAATGGATCAGATGATAAAATAGCTCTGATCACATAACAAGATCGAAGGTGGTGAAACCTATGGGTACAAAGGATACCATCACCAAAGATTACATGGCTGACAACCACAGAGAAGCAAAACAATGTTCCTCCACATCCGGAAAATATCTCACCGGCTTCTACAAAGATGACCGGCTCATCCCTGTCATAACCGTAGTCGTATACTTCGGTTCCGATACCTGGAACGCTCCCAGGAGTCTCCACGAAATGCTCTCTGTCCAGGACCCCGAGATTCTTTCTCTGGTTCCGGATTACCGGATCAATCTCTTCTCACCTGCCGAGATAAAGGATGAAGAACTTGACAAACTCCAGAGCAATCTCAAAGAAGTCATGCTCTTCATCAAATATTCCAAAGATAAACGGAAGCTCCAGG
>ENA-OQKC01000114-OQKC01000114.1-human-gut-metagenome-genome-assembly--contig:-NODE-114-length-31464-cov-4.770654_pt1 | contig 31464 bp, 29 predicted proteins | sample MGYA00242774_ERZ504790 | MGnify/ENA primary metagenome ERZ504790 (study PRJEB26092, sample SAMD00036419) | human gut metagenome | host: Homo sapiens | study: EMG produced TPA metagenomics assembly of...
GTTTAGTTATTCAAGGTTTTTTGTGTCTGTCTCTCAGACAGCTTCGTTTATTTTATCTCATCTCTAATTCGTTTGTCTAAGTACTTTTTTCAACTTTTTTCAAACTCTTTTTTGATGATTTCCTGTCTCGCTGACAGCTTGTTTACTTTATCACATCCGCAAGCGTTTGTCTAACTATTTGTCAAGCCTTTTTTCAAAAAGTTTTCTTGGATAAAATATCCAACGGAGAAGGAGGGATTTGAACCCTCGCGCCGCGTTAGCGACCTATACCCTTAGCAGGGGCACCTCTTCGGCCTCTTGAGTACTTCTCCAGACTCCGAACTTATAATTTCTTATTAAATTGGAGTGCATTTCTTCTGTGTTTTCATCCGAAACGCATGGTTAATTATATCCGAAAGATATAAGTTTTGTCAACACCTTTTTTTCATTTTTTTACATTAATTTTATCTTAGCGCGATTGACCAATCATATTATCCCCTTAGACAGGTGGCCACGCACGACACGCTGTCCGTGTGGACAGCGCAGGGGAAGTCCATCTCAGAGTTCCGAAGTCCGAGGGCTTCCCTGCCCCCCACCCTCTTGGGCACGGAACAAGCGCTACATCTTCGATATATAATGCGACTGACTTTTATTATGGAATCTTATGCCAAGCTGATTACTGTCTGAGCCGATATTATTCCGGAACGTTGTGCCGAGCTGATTCTTAGATACAACATTCCTCCTGAACAATTTCTGTATGACACTCTACTGCCATGCATCATTGAATACTATCTCGAACTGTTCACTTTCAGCAACCGGCCTGTGTGCACAGCCGAGGAGCTGGCATATGGGCGGGGCGCTCTGCAGGAGGTGTGACAACTACTTAGGCTCTGGAAGGTGGCGTTGTTTTTCAAAAGTTCGCTGTCTGAGCGCAGCGAGTTCGGACTTTTGGAAAACGCTTTTAGCCACCTTTCAGAGTCTTAGTAGTTTCCACCGACGAAGCCTGTCTCGCCCATATGCCAGCTCCTCGGCGTCCGTCAAACCACGAAATCCCGCAACACCCAAAGAAAAGAGGCCGCACATGCAGCCTCTTACACACATAACTATAGAAACTATAAGTAACCCAACATCAGATCATCCAGAAATTATCCGTGCAGACAATCCTCCTGTAAGTCTCAAACTTAAACCACTTATTATGAAACTCCGACTTATTATCAGCAGCCTCAAACTCCCTCAAAAACATCTGATAATCATCATTACTGCGAATCTCCAGGGCAAAACCTCTCTCATCCACAACAGGAAGCCCCATAAACACATACTCATCCAACGGAATAATATCCTGCACCCTCTTATCACGGATTAGAACAGCCGCGCTATCCTCCAGAGACACAATATCAAAATAGCCCGGATACTCAAAGCTGTCACCCTCAACAGGCACCACATCCCCTACATGATAAGTCTTAACCTCTTTATCCGCCTTGGAAAGCAGCGCATTCTCAAGGTTAAAATAAAACTCCTCAAAAACATAACCGCCAACCTTCACATCATCCTTCTGGAAATAAGGCTTCTCCCCCTCAGTATCAACCGATTCCACAACACCACATGCAGAAGTCATATGACTCACACGGTCGATCAGGATCAGCTCACCAAGAGTCTTATTCCTCTTAAACTCATCCAGCACAACCTTATCAGAAAGACCGATTTTGCAAAGAGCAATCTCATTCTTCTCGATCGTATCCGCATGCAGATGCTCCCCGGTATTTACATCCGTCTTAAACTCAATACTCTTAACCACACCTGCGATCTTCTTGGTACCAAGCTTCACAAGATACTCCTTGCCCACTTCAAGCCTGGAATCATCCATCCATAGAAGCGTAGCCTCAAAGCCCTTTACAACAGGGATCTCATTATTATTGGTAAGAACACATCCACGGCTTACATCCACCTCTTTATCCAGCTGAATCGTAACAGCCTGGCCGGCAACAGCCTCCTCACGATCGTCACTGCCCACCAGGATCGTCTTAACAGCCGCTGTCTCGTTGCTTGGGAGCGTTGTGATGATATCGCCTACATGAACCCGGCCACTCTCGATCTGACCCTGGAAACCGCGAAATTCATGGTTTGGACGAGAAACACGCTGAACAGGCAGATAAAACTCGCTGACATTCTCAGCCTCTGAAACATCCACAGTCTCAAGATGCTCCAGAAGAGCTTTCCCCGTATACCAGGGCATATTCGGAGACTTCTTCGTTACGTTATCACCCTCTGTAGCACTGACAGGAATGATCACAACATCCTGAAGCCCCAGAGTCTCAGAAAGCTCATTGATATCCTTTACGATCTCATTAAAACGACTCTCACTGTAATCAACAAGATCCATTTTGTTAACAGCAAATACAAAATGATGGATACCCATCAGAGCGCAGATACGTGCATGACGCCTTGTCTGCACCAGAACCCCCTGCTTCGCATCCACAAGAATAATGGAAAGCTGAGCAAAGGAAGCTCCAACCGCCATGTTCCTTGTATACTCCTCATGTCCGGGAGTATCCGCAACGATAAAGCTTCTTTTATCGGTTGTAAAATAGCGATACGCAACATCAATGGTGATTCCCTGCTCACGTTCTGCCATCAGGCCATCCAGAAGAAGAGAATAATCAATGGCACCACCTCTGGAACCTACCTTGCTGTCCAGAAGAAGGGCTTTTTCCTGGTCCGCATATAAAAGCTTTGAATCATAAAGAATATGACCGATCAGTGTAGATTTTCCATCATCTACACTTCCGCAAGTGATAAATTTCAGTAATCCGCTCATCCTAGAAGTACCCCTCTCTCTTTCTTTTTTCCATACTTGCAGCTCCGCCGTCGGAATCAATAACACGTGTGGTTCTCTCAGATTCCACAGAGCTTAAGGTCTCGTCAATGATCTCGTCCAGTGTCTCCGCGTCAGACTCGATACCACCTGTCAGAGGATAGCATCCGAGAGTACGGAAACGGACCTTTTTCATCTGCGGCTCCTCACCCGGGTTCAGACGCATTCTGTCGTCATCCACCATGATAATGTTGCCGTCTCTGTATACAACCGGACGCTCTTTTGCAAAATAAAGAGGAACGATCGGGATATTTTCTCTCTTAATATACTGCCAGATATCCGTCTCAGTCCAGTTGGAAATCGGGAAAACACGGATGCTTTCGCCTTTATTGATCTCCGTATTATAAAGCTTCCACATCTCCGGACGCTGGTTCTTCGGATCCCAGGCCTGCTCTGCATTACGGAAGGAGAAGATACGCTCTTTTGCACGGCTTTTCTCCTCGTCACGACGACCGCCGCCAAAAGCAGCTGTGAAACCATATTTCTTAAGAGCCTGCTTCAGTGCCTGTGTTTTCATGATATCTGTGTATGCGGAACCGCTGTCAAAAGGATTGATACCCTGCTTCAAACCATCCTGATTAATGTACTCAAGCATTTCGATTCCCAGATCCTTCGCGGTTTTGTCACGAAACTCTATCATCTCTTTAAATTTCCATGTTGTATTTACGTGAAGAAACGGAAATGGCGGTTTCTCCGGATAAAAAGCCTTCATTGCAAGATGAAGCATTACAGAACTGTCTTTTCCTATAGAATAAAGCATTACCGGCTTCTCGCACTCTGCTGCAACTTCACGGATGATATAAATTGCCTCTGCTTCCAGCTCATCCAAATGTGATAATCCACTCATATCTGATCTCATCCTCCTGTTCCGGCCGCCAGAACCGGCAGCGCTTATCTTCTGGTCTAATATTTATTCGAATTCCGTCGATCCACATCGATCACGGATGTAGAACCGTCCGTTTTTGTAATGATCCAATGAAGAATATCCCCTTCGCTTTTTACATTCATGATACTTCCGTTCCCGCCGATATCCGCACCAAGGAAAAAGTCGATGGCACCGGCTTTACATTCCTTTACACAGGAAACGCAGCCCCAGCAGTTTTTCGGATATTTCATCACGGCTTTTTTGTCTTCCATGACGATCAGGGTTCCCGGACATACTTCACTGCATTTTCTGCAGCCAACACATTTTTTCTGATCAATTCGTATGCTCATATGTGTCCTCCTTTACAATGTCGCGAAAAATCATCCTGATCTCGCCGTTTTCCAGTTTCGAATTTACATATTTATAAAATTTCTCATCTGTTTCCGGATGATCCAGATTTTCGTTAAAAGAATGCCATCTGGTCTCTTTGCGGTTTTTCAGATGAGCGATCAGTGAACGGCACACAATGAGACGCTCACGAAGTTCGTATGCAAACATCAGCTCATGCATATCTGCTGCCGCTGTTTTTTCGGCAAGAGCCTGAAGCTGAAGGATTTTTTCATCTGCAAGAGCAAGCTGCTTCTCATTAAACTGATAATTAGAAGCAATTCCTCCCGCATATTCATCCATGACTTTCTGCATAGCCTCTTCCAGCTCTTCCACGGAAAATGCCGGTGCGTCTTCATTTCGGAACTTTTCGTACTGAGAAAGAATTTCCCCTTCCTGAACCTTAATCTCTGTCTCAGTCTGAATATCTGCTTCCTTCAAAGTTCCGGCCTTAAACTGTTTCACCATATCCAATGCTGCAAGCTTTCCTTCTGCAAGAGCTCCTGTTACATATTTCTGCGGACATCCACCTGCAACATCACCAGCTGCATAAAGACCTTTCACCGTGGTCTCACGGCCTGTATTTACCCAGTAGCCGCTGGCTGTATGACCGCCTACGATATACGGCTCTGTTCCCTGGATCTCCACATCCTGCTCGCTGGGGCTCTTTCCGCTTTCGATCCATTTCAGAGTCTGGCTCGGTGCCATGTTGAGATAAGCCTTCAGAAGATCTTCATCCTGTTCCTTCGTGATCCCTGTAGTCTTCAGGTAACACGGGCCATGGCCAAGCTGGTTTTCCCGGACTGTTCCGTAAACTCGCTCGCTTGTGGTCAGTCCGTATTTTGTCTCGTAGATCTCGCCTGCTGCATTGATCTGTTTTGCGCCAACACCCTGTGCGATGGTTCCTGTAGGTGCGATGGTGTCCTTGCAGCGAAGTGCGATAAAACGCATCTCAAAGGAGGTCATCTCTGCACCTGCCAGGATTCCCATTGCATATCCGGCACCTGTGTTAAATGGCGGATACCACATCTTATGTCTGGAAAATCCCGGATTATTTGGTTTATAGAGACCAGCTGCACCTCCGGTCGCAACAAGAACTGCTTTTGCCCGGATAATGTATGCTGTTTCTTCCATAATAGAGAAGCCAACCGCTCCGTAAACCTGTCCATCTTTTACAAGAAGGTCTGTGATGTTTACATAATTCAGAACGTCTACATTTTCTGCTTCATGAACGGCATCAGCAAGAAGCGGTTTAAAATTCTCACCATTGATCTTGATGTTACGGTTTCCTCTGGCTACATAATCGCCATTTTCGTCCTTCAGGATCACAAGGCCAAGTTTCTCCATCTTCGCGGTAACTTCGTTGAAGTTCTCTGCAGCTGTGAGAAGAAGATCCTTCCTTACGATTCCTGCGGCATCTTTTGTGGCATAATCTACATAGTCCTGAGGTTTGCGGCCTTTTACAATGTAGGCATTGATGGCGTTGACACCTGCTGCAAGACAGCCGCTTCGTTTGATATTTGCTTTTTCCGCGATCAGCACCTTGCCGGCTTTCTGTTCTGAGAGAACCAGCGCCGCATAGCAACCTGCGGTACCTCCGCCTATGATCAGCACATCGGTTGCAATTTCTTTTGTGTTTAATCTGTTTTTCATACTCATCACTCTGTTATCTGAATCTCATGTACAGTTACATTTTTTTCTTTGTCTACGCCGAAGGCCTTCAGCACCGGGTTTTCTGCATCCATAAGGGAGAGGATCAGATATTCGATGTTCGGGTCAAAAGCAAGTCGTTTGTCTTCTTCGGAAGGCCTTGACGGAGACTCCGGATGAGAATGAAAGTTTCCGATCATCTGATATCCGTTCTGGCGGATATCTTTGATCGCGCTCAGCTGTTCTTTCGGGTCCATGGAAAAGTGCTCGTTGCTTTCATCGATGTTTGTCAGCAGATACACCTTCTCGATGGTTTTTACATCGCCCTCAATGGTTCCGCCCAGAAGGCCGCAGGACTCATTGGGAAGTCCTTTTCTGCAGTGGTCTAATATTTTCTCGTAATCTTCTTTTTTTAATTTCAGCATTTCGTGGCCTCCAATGGGTTTCTATACTTATTTACAGTATCTGCACCAGCAGACACCTTTTCGTTTCTGTGATCAGTGTTTATTAATGCTTCAGCTCACACACAGCCTGCTCATAATCGATCAGTTCTGTGATCGTCGGATCATCGCCGCATACCGGGCAGTGATGATTCTTCGGAAGCTTCACGGTACGGAATGTCATCTTCAGCGCATCGTAGGTAAGAAGTCTTCCTGTAAGAAGATCACCCTGTCCGATGATGTACTTGATCGCTTCCATTGCCTGAAGGCTTCCGATCACTCCGCCCATAGCTCCGATCACGCCAGCCTGCTTACAGGTCGGTACGGCATCCTTTGGCGGCGGGCTCTGGAACGCACATCTGTAGCATGGGCCCTGTCCCGGAACGTAAGTCATCAGCTGTCCCTGGAAACGGATGATCCCTGCATGTGAAAACGGTTTCTCAGCCATTACACAGGCATCGTTGATCAGGAATTTTGCAGGAAAGTTGTCTGTTCCGTCAAGAATGAAATCGTAATCTTTGATCAGATCCATGATGTTGCTGGAATCTACAAAGGTATGATATGTATTTACAGTAACGTCCGGGTTGATTGCTTTCATGGTCTCAGCCGCAGACTCTACCTTCAGTTTGCCGACATCTGCAGTTGTATGGATGACCTGTCGCTGAAGATTGGAAAGATCTACCTCATCTGCATCCGCGATCCCGATGGTTCCCACACCTGCTGCTGCAAGGTAAAGGGCTGCCGGTGCTCCAAGTCCGCCGGCTCCGATGATCAGAACCTTGGCATTCAGAAGCTTTTTCTGACCTTTTACTCCAACCTCTTTCAGGATGATATGGCGGGAGTACCGCTCAAGCTGCTCATTTGTAAAAGCCATTATCTTGCGCCTCCTCCCATGTAGTACAGGAACTCAACAACGTCGCCGTCCTTTACCTCTGTTTCCGGAACGTCTGCCTTGCTGATGAATTCATCGTTGATAGTTACGGTTACATACTCAGGACTTTCAATATCCTCTTTCTCAATAAGCTCTGTAAGCTTCAGTCCGTCTTCGTACTCTTTTTTATTTCCTGCAACTGTGATTGTCATTTCTCTGTTCTCCTATTCTTCAACTTTTCTTACGATCAGTGTATAAGTTCCGTCTTCGTTGTCCTCGAGCTTCAGAATCTGATGTCCTTCTTCCTTCACGCTTCTCGGCACATTCTGTACCGGCTCGCCATCGTTCATTTTGATCGCCAGGATCTGTCCGTCGTCCAGTTCCTCAAGTGCTACTTTTGCTTTTACAAAGGTTACCGGGCAGACCACATCGGTAATATCTACGGTATCATCAATCTTAATATCAGCCATTGTATGCTCCTTTCAAAACTTCCTGAAGTTTCTCAGCGCCTACCCGGTCGATGGTAAATTTAAAACGCTCTCCCGGATTTGCATGATCATCAAAAAACTGGATCGCTGCATCGGTCACTCTGAAAAGCTGCTCCTCAGAGGTGATCAGTGGAAGGAATTCCTGTCCCTTGCTGATGTGATTTCCAAACGTTCCGCCAAAGGAAACGACATATGCTTCGTTTACATCCCATGCATCCACCGGACAGGATTTTGCACATCTGCCGCAGTAGTTGCATTTCTCTGTGTCGATCACCAGCTTGTCATCCTCAAAGGAGATAGCGTTTTCTCTGCAGGCCTTTTCGCAGACACCACAGTGGATACATGCGTCCTCTTTCCAGCTGACCTCAACTGCGCCCTTGATCCCTACATCATTCTCCTCTGCCTTCAGACAGTTGTTCTGGCATCCGGTAACACCGAATTTGAATTTATGAGGAAGCTCTCTTCCGAAATATCTTTCATTTAATTTCACTGCAATGTCATAGCTGTTGATATTTCCGCTTGGACAGACAGCGTTGCCCTGGCAGGCTGTAACTGTACGGACTCTCGGTCCGCAGACACCAGGCTTGCATCCGCCTTTTGCAAGATCATCCTTTACATCATCAATATCATCTAATTTAATGAACGGGATCTCAACTCCCTGTCTGGAAGTAAGATGTACATATCCGTCACCGTATTTCTCAGCTACCTCTGCGATCTTCTTAAGGTTTTCTGCGGTAAATGTACCGCCTACACAGGCAAGACGAAGAGAAAAATTATTTTTCTGCTTCTGTCTCATGAAACCACCTTTTTTTAATGTAGCGTAATCTACTTTTGCCATAACGAACTCTCCATTTCTCTGCTGGTGCAGCTCTTAGATTTTATCGGTTATTTTCTATCGCTTGTTTGAAATCTTCTTTTAAATCTTCAATATCTTCAATTCCCACACTGATACGGATCAGATCCTCGAATACTCCGGACTGCAGCTTCTCTTCGTCGGAGATGTGTGCCGCGATGGTGGATTCCGGATGGATCACCAGAGTCTTCGTATCTCCGATATTGGAGATGATCAGCGGGATCTTCAATGAATTAATAATGGAAAAAGCCTTCTCCTTGCTTCCGGTTCTTACAGTTACGATAGCTCCGTAGCCATTCCTGAACTGCTTTTCCGCAATTTCGTGATAAGGGCTTTTTTCCAGTCCAGGATAATTTACTTCAATGTCACCACCCAGGCCCTGTAAAAATCTCGCAAGCTCCAGTGCATTGTCACACTGTCTCTGCATTCGAAGTCCCAGGGTCTCCAGTCCCAGGTTATTAAGGAAAGCATTCTGCGGAGCAAGACACGCGCCAGTGTTCCGGAAAAGTCCGTTTCTAAGCTTGGCGATGTATGCAAATGGTCCGAATTTCCGGTATGGAGCAAGTCCCGGATATCGGTAAGGGTCCCATTTCAGACCCTTACCACAGACAAGAATACCGCTGATGGCATCGCTGCTTCCATTGATATATTTGGAAGAGGAATGAACCACAATGTCAGCTCCAAGCTTCAGTGGCTGGATCAGATACGGGGTTGCCACCGTGTTGTCTACGATCAGCGGTACGTCATGCTTATGTGCCACTTCCGCAACTGCCTGGATATCGGTAACATCTAGCTTGGGGTTGCCAATGGTCTCCGCAAAAACAAGTCGCGTCTTCTCTGTGATCTCTGCCTCAAAAGCTTCCGGCTTATTCTCTTTCACATATTTTACGGAAATCCCGAAAGGCTTCAGATCATCGAACAGTTCCACGGTTCCGCCATACAGTCCGCAGGCTGCCACAATCTCGTCTCCCGCCTGAAGAATGTTCAGAAACGCATTGGTCAGCGCTGCCATTCCGGAAGCACAGGCCACACTGCCGATCCCATCCTCCAGCATGGTCACTCTCTTCTCAAAGGACTCTACCGTAGGATTGTTGATCCTTGTATAGGAGAAGCCCATTTTTTTATGTCAAAAATTTTCTCCAGGTCTTCCGCGCTGTCATGTCGGAATGCGCTGCTCTGATAGATTGGAACCTGTGTTGCTCCCTGCGGATATTTCTCGTTGGTGCCGTGGAGCAGTCCTGTATTAAAGCCGTATTCGTTCATAGCCTCTTCCCTTTCTTTTGTTGACACTTATATTAACCTACTATTCATAGTATGTCAATAGGAAAACGGGATTAAATGTATTTTTTTGTGTACACAACTATACGACAGCATGATACAATTATAACAGTTGCGATAATTACAGCACCAAAAGAAAGATGCCCGCAGGCATACAAACCTACATAAAGAACAGGAGGTGATCCCTATCAATATAAACCCGAAGCTCCGGAATATTTTTCACTCTTTATTCAGTCCCACCCTTGATTTCCGCGTCCGGCTGTTCAACATCCTCGCCTTGGGAGGTACTGTGATCAGCCTGATCATGGCCTTTCTCAGTCTCGGGACCGGTTCCTGGGGAAATGTACTGATCAATTTTGCGCTGGTTGCAATCTCCGGAGGGCTTTTTCTTTATTCCTATTACAGTGGAAAATATCAGCGCTGCTACCTGATTACCATTGTCGTGATCTTTCTGATCGTTTTTCCGGTGATGTTTTTTACCAGCGGCGGTTATCGTGGCGGCATGCCGGCATTCTTTGTGTTTGCTATTATTTTTACCGTGCTGATGCTGGAAAAAAGACGCGCTCTGATCGTTTCCCTGCTGGAGATCCTCCTTTATATGGGACTGTGTCTGGTTGCATACCATTTCCCGGACACTGTAACTCCTTTTGCCACGGAAGCAGACCGGCTGGCAGATATCCTTCTGGCGTTTGTCTCTGTAAGTATTGTCTGCGGCAGTGTTCTCTATTTTCATCTGAAGGAATATAACCAGCAGCAGCTCCTTCTGGAGGAACAGAATCTGCGACTGCGCTCCCTTGATAATGCCAAGTCCACCTTCCTGACCACCGTTGCCCATGAGATTAAAAATCCTCTGAGTTCCATTTCCCTCCACGCGCGGGACACCTCCGAGCTCCTTGAGGAAGAGCCTCTGGATTTCTCTCTTATGCAGGAAAATCTCCGCACCATTGAACAGTCGGTAATGCGGATCGACCGGATCGTGCTGGATCTGATGGATACGGTTTCCATTGAGCAGGGACGGCTTGCCCTTTCCCTTATCCCATCAGATCTGTCCGGTCTTTTGTATTCTGTAAAAAAAGACTACTGCAGTCATCCAAGCTCAAAGAACAATCAGCTGGTCCTTACAACACAATCCGGACTCCCGGAAATCTCTGCTGATCCGGAACGGCTGATCCAAGTTGTCACCAATCTGATCTCCAATGCAGAGCGTCACACCCAAAACGGAACCATCACCATTTCGCTTACCGGCGAACCGGGCTGGCAGACCATCTGCGTCTCCGACACCGGAACCGGCATGTCAGAAGAAATGCGAAAAAACGCACTCAAGGGTTATGTTTCCGCTGATAAGGATTACTGGCGGCACGGCATAGGCCTCTATGTCTGTCATCAGATCATCACTGCCCATGGCGGCAAAATATGGCTGAAAAGTAAAGAAGGCGAGGGGACTCAGGTGTTCTTCTCACTTCCGGAGGAGGAATCATAAATGAATGAAAAGAAATCACTTATCCTTATGGTCGAGGATGAAGAACAGGTGCTGAATACCAACTGCCGTATGCTGCGGCGCCGTGGCTACGATGTCCACACTGCACAGACAGCCGCCGAAGCCTGTCATCAGCTTGAAAAACAGCTGCCGGATCTTCTTATCCTGGACATTATGCTTCCGGACGGAAACGGTCTGGATATCTGCCGCCGCTTCCGCGAAAAGACCATAAATCCGGTTCTTTTTCTCACCGGAAAAAGTGATATCCGGGATCGGGTAGAAGGACTTCAGCAGGGAGGCGACTATTATCTCACCAAACCTTATAATTTCGATGAATTTCTGGCCGTGATCCAGATGCTTCTGGAACGCCAGAAACGAATGGAAGAAAAATAAAGAAAAATTTCAGTCCTCCCGTCAGATCACCATCGGCAGCCTGCGGCTGGATCTTTCGGACGGCCATGCATATCTCAATAATGCCGACACAGGCCTTACCCGGACCGAATTCTCTCTGCTACGTCTCCTTGCAGAAAACCAGGAGAAGATTTTTTCTGCAAAGGAGCTCTACGAAGCGGTATGGGGCAGCTGTGCAGGAACAGATACCAGCACGGTACGGCGGCATATCTTTAACCTCCGGACCAAGATCGGTGCCGAAGATACCGATGAGTATGACATTGTCTCGGTTTATGGGAAGGGATATCTTTTTACCTGCCGGTAAGCCGGTCTTTTCACGATCGGATAGCATATTTCCAGACCTGTACGCAGCTTTCCGTAAATGTCTCTTTTTCTTCACATTTCCGGATATCGGGATCTGTCTGTTACAATGTACTTAACAGACAGATCTTTTTTATTTGTAAAAATTTATGATCAAAGAATAGTAAGCAGCTAACTGCTGCGCAATTTATCAGGAGGTGCCTATGCATAAAAAAATCTTAGTTCTTTTAACAGGCGCGATCGCTCTTTCTATATCTGCAGTCCCGGTCCTCGCTTCTGACCCTCCAACCGATGACGGTCAGTACATCTGGCAGGATGAAAACGGAGATTACTGGTACCGCAATGGTTCCGAGGATGAATATATCGGGGAAGGTAATTATGCCCCTGACCCGGATTCCGGTGAACTGATGGAAGGCAACGATGCCGGCTGGACCGAACAGGACGGTTATTTTGAGCCTCATTATTATTATGAGGACGGCAGTGTGTGGCTGGAAGATGCCACCGGAACCACATATATTGGCTCCAGAGATAAATATTATATTGATGACTACGGCAATCTTCAGGAATATTCCGATTCTGAAACTGATTCCTCCTCCGGAGATTCTTCAGAAGAATCCTCCGATACCAGTGGAAACTCCTCCTCGCAGGATTCCGATTCTTCATACCCAAATTCCTCTTCCGATACAAACACGGAAGATTCCTCCGAATCGGAAAAGCGCGGCGAGCTTCATATGCGGGTTGGATTCCCTGCCGATGATACGATCAGAGAATCCATGCCCGAAAAAGAAGGTTATTTCGAGCAGCGTTCCGTAAATGGCGGAAAAAGCACTGCCTTTGTTTTAAAAGTACCGAATTCCTCTCTGGAGGATTCTTCCCTGAAGGGTTTTCTGGCAGAATACTATCCGGTAAAGGGTGAGATCATCACCAAAAAGGATCTTACCTTTGAATCTTATCCTGCCACGAAATATCAATACTTAACCGAAGTCAACGAAGAAGAAAAAAATGTAGATGCTCTTGTATGCCAGACTGACGATTATACCTTCGGACTTTTTGTCCTGACTCCGTCAGACACCTATGATAAGGCCGCCGAAAAGGAAGCCACAGAGCTGATCAAATCCATAGATTTCGTTTACGCAGAGCGTGTGGATATGGCCATGACGGATTACTTCCAGGTCCTCACTCCGGAGCGCTGGAAATATCTCTGCCATTATGAAACAACCGAAACCGAAAATGGTGGATATAAACTGACTTATTACAATGAGGATGTTCCTGTACTGACTCTGGAAGCCAGATATTACGATGGCGAAGACCAGCCTCTGGACAGTGTATGGCAGGGCTATCTCGGCCGTATCGAAACCGTCGACGGCAAAAAATACGATCTTCTGTCCACCATCAGCCAGTACTCCAAGGACGCCTCTGATGAATGGAAGGAAATGTATGACACTTATCTGGATGTCATAAACGGGATCCGTATAATGGACGGCTGTTCCCTGACCGAAGGAAGCCATGCCTGATCCCTTGTGATTCACATTGCCCCCTCTGCCGTTATTTTGCAGACCGGAAAATCCGTAGCTGCATGTGATGTTGACAGCTGCTATATATCAGGTACAGATTTTCCAGTCGCAAAAGGCACATCATATTTACATAAAAGAAGCTGCAGACTCTGTTTTTTCACTGTTCTGCAGCTTCTTTTCATAATACTTACCTCCTGTGTTTTGCCTCGTGTTTTGTTGTTGGGGCTATTATAAACATGAGTAAGTACCTATGAAAACTATTAGATTGGAAACCGTTTTCAGTAGTTTTCGAAATCAGGGATATTTGGGCGGATTTTACAGGTTTTTATGTTTGATTTTTAGCTGTTATCCATAGATTTCGCACTCTTTTTTGCATATTCTTCATCACCGTTGAAAGATTTTGTGAAAACGCAATCAACCTTGTGAATTCAGCTCTTCCAGGAGTTTTTTGCGGTAAGCTTCATCTTTGACAGCACGTTTGAGATCTTCTTTGGTCAGTTCTTCTCCATGCAACTGCTTTTCTTTCATTCTGACAAAAACCTCATCTGCATTTTTCTCTTTAAGATAAACCGGGTTATATCCATTTTATCAGACCCGGACTGAAAAATTACTCTTGTTCTGACGACAAATTCTTCCAGCACTGTCCTCTGTTTGCCAAAAATCTTTCTGCATTCATTCTTCCGAAACAGTTATCCACACTCACCCTGAAAAATCGCTCTTTCGGGCGAATGGTTTTCCACATATTCCACAGAAGTTATCCTCGGTAGTCTGTGTGATCCTCTTTCGCCGCCTTCATCTCACAGATAAATATAATCATTCATCACCGGCTGCAGGCCGTGGTCTTTCAGGGCGTTGAAAACTTCGTCCACAGACCTTCCGTCGGAAATCTCAAACTGATCGTCGCCTTTATCTTCGATATCATCCACATGGCTTCCGATTCCTGTGCTGACACCTGCAGAGATCTTGGTTGCTGCGATATTTACCAGATTGTCACGGACACGCTCACACTCTCTGGTGGATACAGTAATACTTGCAAACGGCATAAACAGACGATATGCACAGACTACCTGCAAAAGCTGCGGTTCGTGTACATCCTTCGGATTGATCCTGTCGTTGTTGATGATCGGACGAAGTCTCGGGCAGGAAAAAGCGATCTCTGCGTGTGGATATTTTCTCTGCAGAAGATATGCGTGATATCCCGTTGCAAAAGCATCCTTGCGGAAATCATCTAGTCCCAGAAGTGCCGCAAAACCAACACCTCGCATGCCGCCTTTTAACGCACGCTCCTGTGTATTTAACCTGTATGGGAAAATCCTCTTGTGACCTGCCAGATGCAGAGTTTCGTATTTATCAGAATTATAGGTTTCCTGGAAAACTGTCACATAATCTGCGCCGCATTTGTGAAGATATGCGTACTCATCAGAATTCATCGGATACACCTCAAGGCCGATCACCTTGAAATATTTTCGCGCGATCTCACAGGCTTTTCCGATGTACTCCACATTGGATTTGGTTTTGCTCTCGCCGGTAAGGATCAGGATCTCCTGCAGACCAGTCTCGGCGATCGCTGCCATTTCCTTCTCGATCTCTTCTTCGTTCAGCTGTGCACGGCGGATCTTATTGTGGCAGTTAAATCCACAGTAGATGCAGTAATTCTCACAGTAGTTTGCAATGTAGATCGGTGTGAACATACAGATGCTGTTTCCGAAATGTTTCCTTGTTTCGATCCGTGCAGCCTGTGCGATTTCTTCCAGAAGAGGCAGCGCTGCCGGTGAAAGCAGTGCTTTAAAATCCTCCGGTGTACGGTTGTCATGAGCAAGCGCTCTCCGTACATCCGCTTCTGTGTACTTATCATAATCATATGCGTTCATTGCGGAAATAACCTGATCCATTACATCAGATTCTTCCAGCTGTTCCATATCCGGAAGGTACTTCATGTGATCGATACGGTTCTTTTTCATATCTTCCAGAATTTCTTCATTTACGATACTTTCATTAAAATGGCCGTCCTGCTGACTGGCCTGTACTGTCTCTGCCATTACTCTTATGTCGCTCCTCTCATATATTGCAGCAATACTCTGGTCCTCACTGCTGCATATCTGTAAACTTAATTTCGATTGAAACCAGACAATACCTGTGTTTCACTACACAGGCAGTGCCTGTCCCCCGCTTAGTGTTCTGCGTTCAATCATTCATTTATCAATTTTACTCATGAAGAAATCCGGTCAGTGGTGAGGATGCACTTGCACCTCTCTCCAGAGTTCTTCCCATACCGGAAAGATATGCACTTCTTCCTGCCTCAATAGCTTTCTTAAAGGCTTCCGCCATAACACGGACGTCTCCTGCAGTTGCGATAGCTGTATTTGCCATAACTGCTGCAGCACCCATTTCCATAGCCTCACATGCCTGTGACGGGCGGCCGATTCCTGCGTCCACGATGATCGGAAGGTCGATCTCGTCGATAAGGATCTGGATGAATTCTTTTGTACAGATTCCTTTGTTGGAACCGATTGGAGAGCCAAGTGGCATTACACAGGCAGCTCCTGCATTCACCAGATCTCTGGCTGCATTCAGATCTGGATACATGTATGGCATAACTACAAAGCCCTCTTTTGCAAGGATCTCTGTTGCCTTGATGGTCTCGTAATTATCCGGAAGAAGATATTTGGAGTCATGGATAACTTCGATCTTTACAAAATCTCCACAACCAAGCTCGCGGGAAAGTCTTGCGATACGGACTGCTTCCTCTGCATTTCTGGCTCCTGATGTATTCGGAAGAAGAGTAACATCCTTCGGCACATAGTCAAGAATATTGGCAAGCCCACCCTCATTTGCACGGCGCAGGGCAAGTGTTACGATCTGAGTTCCTGCTTTTTCAATACATGCTTTTACAAGCTCCAGAGAAAATTTTCCGGAACCAAGGATAAAACGGGAAGTAAACTCATGGCCTCCCAGGATCAGTTTGTCTTCATTTGTGTTTGCTGTTGTCATTTTTTATGTCCACCTTTCTTTATGTCTGTTTGCAGAAAATATTTCCACCGATTTATAACCAGCGCCTTCTTCTGCCAGATCATTCTTCATTTGCATTTTTTCAGTAACTTATCTGTCAGTTACTGCCGTGGTATATATACCTAATTTTATCTCTATAGCGACATCAGCAGCTTCCGCCGCCCATAAACTGCAGAATCTCCACAACATCGCCATCTTTCAGTACTGTTGTATCGTAAGTGTCTCTCTTAATGATCTCTTCATTCAGCTCTACTACAACCTGCACCGGAACATAGTTACATGCTTCCAGATATTCTGTTACTGTCACCGGCTTTTCCAATGTTCTGCTTTCACCATTTACTGTGATCATGATCTCTCCTTTCCGGAAACTTCAAAAGCTATTCGTCAATAAAAAAGAGTTCACAAAGAAATACACCCGCGGTGGTGCACCCCTTCATGAACTCAGTTCACTCTCAAATTTCCCAATATTCAATTGTCGATACCGGGGTTAAAAGCATTCGCTCTTGATCCCTTCCCTGTAAATCCTGATCTTACGTATTCAATCGGATAAAACATCCGGAAACCATATGATGTTGTCCTGACACATGGGCATCACGATCATATTGGAGGGATTGGTGCATTTTCGGATGTCTATCTTACAGGAAGACGATTTTGAAATGGTGCGGAATGTAGATGTGGAGGTGCGGCGTAATTTTGCAGAAGAGCTTGGAAGAGCAGGCGGCTACGAAGCGTTTTCCTATGATCCGAAAAAAATTCAGCCGTTTGAAAGATTACCAAAGTTTCATGCTTTGCACGAGGGTGACTGCTTTGAACTTGGAAACCGTCGTGTGGAATGTATTGCGGTTGCCGGCCATACACCGGGCGGCATCTGTTTTCTGGACGAAATTACAAAGATTCTGTTTTCGGGAGACGCCTGCAACCAGAACCTTCTTGTGCTCGGATGCAGTGTGAGAAAGACACTGGAGGGCTTATATCATCTGAAAACGTATGAAAACCGTTATGAACGCTCCTACAGCGGTCATATTGGCTTTGGCGGGGAACTGTGCTTTTTCAGTCAGCCGGAGACGATTCTGGATGACTGTATCAGAACAGCGGAACAGATCCTGTCCGGTGAAGTGACGGGAAGAGAAGCGCCGCGCAAAGGCATGCTTTACGCGGAGTATGGAACCGCAAGACTTAGTTATTACCCGGATTGCCTGGAAAAGGCGCCGGAGCAATAAATCTATCTGCAAAAGCAGAGAAAAGGAGAGGTAATTGTATGGCAAAAGTAACATTACATGCAACCATCTTTGGGGAAGATGGCATCAAAACAAGAGACTATGAGACAGCACTGATTCCGGACGCGAAAAATCAGGAAATGCAGGTCATTAACCTGTACCCGGACAAAACGTATCAGAAAATTGAAGGATTTGGAGCAGCACTGACGGAATCTGCAGGCTATGCGCTGTCCCGCATGAGCAAAGAAAATCAGAAGAAAGTAGTAGACGCTTACTATGGAAAAGACGGCATTGGCTATACGATCGGCCGTATTCACATGGACAGCTGCGATTTCTCCGTCGGCAACTACTGCGCAGTTGAAAATCCGGACGATCCGGAATTCAAAGACTTCAATCTGGAACGGGATGCAAAATACGTACAGCCGCTTGTAAAAGCAGTATCCAAAACACTTGGAAAATCAGTTTCGCTTCTGCTTTCTCCGTGGAGCCCGCCGGCCTTCATGAAAGAGACAGGCGTAAGAAACGGCGGCGGACACCTGAAAAAAGAGTGCTACCAGGATTACGCAAATTATATTGCAAAGTACATCACCGAGTACGAAAAACTTGGCATGCCGATTTCCTGGATGACCGTACAGAACGAGCCGCTGGCCGTTCAGACCTGGGATTCCTGCGAGTATACAGCGGCAGAGGAAAAAGAATTCCTTCGTGACTATCTGTATCCAACCTTAAAAGAAAAAGGCCTGGAGTATGTAAAACTGTATATCTGGGATCATAACAAAGAGAGAACGTACGAGAGAACGCGAGATATCGTAGATGAGACGACAAAAGACATGATTGCCGGTGTTGCATATCACTGGTATTCCGGCGATCATTTTGACACCCTTTCCATGGTAAAAGAAGATTACCCGGATCTGATGCTGATGCACAGCGAGGGCTGTGTGGAACTGGCACGCTATGGCGCGGCAGCCGGAAACTCCCTGCGCCATGCCAAACAGTACGCACACGATATCATTGGGGATCTGAACCACGGTATGAACTACTGGATCGACTGGAACCTTGTGCTGGATGAAATCGGCGGACCGAACCACGTAGACAATTTCTGCGGTGCACCGATCATCTGCGACGGAACAACGGATACCATTGAGGTGAAACCAATGTTCCACGCGATTGCACATTTCTCAAAATACATCAAACCAGGTGCTGTCCGCATTGCAAGCTCCGTTTATTCACCGGATCTGGAAATCACTGCGGCAAAGAACCCGGATGGAACGATTGTCCTTGTTGTGATGAATACGTCAGAAGAGGATAAACTGGTCAATCTCCGTATGAACGGAACCACGACCCGTCTGACCTTCTGGGGCAACAGCATTGCGACCGTATTGATTTAACGAAATTAAAGAAGTGGGTTGCAAATATCCTTAAAAAATATCAGAGATAAGCAAAAACCTCCGCTGCAGACCGGTAAAAATCTGTAGCGGAGGTTTTTCTATCATGCGGTGCAAGTTAGCACTCCTCAGCGATATCATAAATCAGGCGCTCTGTCTGATCCCATCCAAGGCATGGATCGGTGATGGATTTTCCATAGACATGGGTTCCACATCCGATTTTCTGGTTGCCTGACTCGAGATAGCTCTCGATCATGACACCTTTTACGAGACCTTCGATGTCTTTATTGCATCGTCTGGTGTGCAGAACGTCTTTGACGATACGGATCTGCTGCTCGTATTTCTTTCCTGAGTTGGAATGGTTGGCATCGATGATGGTAGCCGGGTTTACGAGATGTGTTTCGTTGTATTTCTCCAGCAGAAGCTGGATATCTTCGTAGTGATAGTTCGGTACGGAATTTCCGTGTTTGTTGGTCGCACCGCGGAGAATGGTGTGTGCCAGCGGGTTTCCGCTTGTCTTTACTTCCCAGGTACGGTAAATAAAGGAGTGAGAGCCCTGTGCGGCGATGACGGAGTTAATCATAACGGAAAGGTCACCGCTGGTCGGGTTTTTCATGCCGGCCGGAATGTCGATGCCGGAAACGGTCAGGCGGTGCTCCTGATTTTCTACGGAACGTGCGCCGACAGCAACGTAGGAGAGAATATCGGACAGATAGCTCCAGTTGGATGGATACAGCATCTCGTCTGCAGAAGTCAGATCGGTCTCCTCGACCACGCGCATATGCATTTTACGCATGGCAATCAGTCCGTGCAGCAGGTCCGGTTTTCCTTCCGGATCCGGCTGATGAACGATGCCTTTATAGCCTTCGCCGGTGGTACGCGGTTTGTTGGTGTACACACGCGGGATGATAATCAGCTTGTCGGATACTTTGTCAGCTACTTTTGCCAGACGGTGGTTGTATTCCAGAACGGCGTCTTCGTTATCTGCGGAGCAAGGTCCTACGATAACAAGAAATTTATCGGAATCCCCGGTAAAAACTTTTGCGATTTCTGCGTCGCGCTGTTTTTTGATTTCGGTTGCGCGGGCACTTAAAGGGTACTGCTCCCGGATCTCTGTTGGGGTGGGAAGTTTTCTTACAAATTCAAGGCTCATTTTGTTTCTCCTTTATCTTAGATGCACTTCTTTTTCGTTTGCGGACAGAAAAGGCATGTTACTGCTTTGCATACGAAAGAAGCTGCCGGCAGCAGGTTCTGCAGGTGCGCTCCGTCGCAAACTATCTATAAATTATAATACATAACGCGAAGATTGTCGATGTTTTTTCGGCGAAAATTCTGTTTCTCTTAAAAAAGATAGAAAAAAGGTATCAATGAACAGCAAATCCGTTTGCAGATTCCCGATGCAGGAACAAAAGTGCCATTGTCATAATGGTAAGTTCACTTGCAAGAATACCATAGAGATAGCCACGGATGCCGAAAACCGGGACGAGAAAAAGAATTGCAAGAATACGAATTACATCTCCGGCAAGGTTCTGGAAAAAAACGAGAGAAGTTTTTCCAAGGCCGTTTAAAATGCTTCCAAGTGTCGTTTCCAGATAGAGAAAAGGACTTAAAAATGAAAGGATACGCAGAAAAACGCCGACTTCTTCGTTTTGAAAAAGGAAACGTCCAAGCCACGGACCGAAAAAGAAAAAGGCAAAAACAGCGGAAGTGCCAAGCAGCACACAGAAAGAAATTGTATAACGGATCGTGTCTGATATTTGCTCCGGCGTACCGTCGGCCTGCTGTTTTGCTACGCCGGGCAGAAGCATGACGGACACCGCGTGGGTGATGGCAGATGGAAAAAAGATCATAGGAAGTGCCATACCGGTGAGAATGCCATACTGCGAGAGCGCTGCTTTCCGGGAAAGACCGAAGGTGACCAGACAGCCGGGGAGCAGAGCACTTTCAATGCTGTGGAGGACATTCAGAAGAATACGGTTCAGCGTAAGCGGAAGATTCAAAACGGCAAGCTCTCGGAAGGTATCGTACCAGAGGGTCTTTTCTTTGAAAAAAACAGAAATCGGGCGGTGTTTCTGAGGGGACCTGCTGTGCGAGACGGACAGGCAGGCCATCAGAAAGAGACACGAAAAGAGTTCGCCGGCGGCAGTACCGAATGCAGCGACAGCGGCAGAGGGGAGGCTTGTGGAAAGACAGAAAAGCCAGGCAAGGTAGGAAGCGCCCATGCGCACGAACTGTTCCAAAAGCTGGCAAAAAGAAGGCAGTGCCGTCTGATTCTGGCCAAGATACCATGCCGAGAGACAGTTGTGGATCCCGGAGGGGAGAATGCCGAGTGATAAAATCCGGAGGAGCAGAATCGTCCGCGGCTCAAAAAGAAGCCGTGTTCCGATAAAATCCGCGCTGAAAAAGAGAAAGATGGAGGCGGAGAAGGAAAGTATCACTACAATGCCGCATCCGGCCGCCAGACAGATCTTTGCCCGTCTGGAATCCTTTTTGGCAAGGTACGATGCGACAAAGCGCGAGAGCACCGTCTGCATGCCGCCTGCGCCAAGGGAGAGCATCAGTGCGTAGAGTGGTGTGGCGAGCTGGTAGATACCAAAGGCTTCCGCACCGATCCGGCGCGACAGGAATATTCTATAGAGAAATCCAAGAATTCTGCAGATGATCCCGGACGCGGTCAGGATCAGTGTGCCAAGAAGAAGCGTGTTCTTTCTTGTGATTTTCAGCATGGGATAGACTCCTTTCACGGCATTGCGCAGATAGTCTAAAATATGCGAAAAAACTCCTTGACAGAACCCCGTGAGAGGTGCTATTCTGAGTGAGAAATAAATCCGATTAAAACTGTCGGAATTGGAAAACGACAGCACAGGAAAAAGGAGAACCAGGAATGAAATTATCGACCAAGGGAAGATATGGCCTGCGTGCCATGATCGATCTGGCGAGTCACGAAGAAGAGGGTGCAGTGTCCATTGCCAGCATTTCAGAACGCCAGAATATCTCAGAGAGCTATCTGGAGCAGCTGGTGCGTCCGCTTCGAAAAGCCGGATTCATTGAGAGTGTGCGGGGAGCAGGCGGTGGATATGTACTTGCAAAACCGGCAGATTCCATTTCGGTAGGAGATGTTCTCCGTGTGCTGGAGGGCGGACTCGAGGCAGTCACGTGCTCGGTCAATGAAGGCCTGGGCGGCTGCGATGCGGCCGATTTCTGCGTCACGCGTTTTGTGTGGCAGAGGATCAATGAGGGAATTACGAACGCTGTGGATTCCATCAGCCTCGGAGAGCTGGTTCAGCAGAGCCGGCAATTAGAGAAAAACAGAAACAGCGATAGAAATGACAAGGAGTGAACAACAATGATTTATCTGGACAATGCGGCAACAACAAAAACAGCCCCGGAAGTTGTCGAGGCTATGCTTCCTTATTTCAGCGAATACTACGGAAATCCATCCAGTATTTATGCAATTGCAGGAAAAAGCAAAGAAGCCATCACCAAAGGAAGAGAGCAGATCGCAAACGTGCTCGGCGCAAAACCGGAGGAAATTTATTTTACAGCCGGCGGCAGCGAGTCCGATAACTGGGCGTTAAAAGCTACCTTTGAAGCATATAAAAATAAAGGAAACCACATTATCACCACAAAAATCGAGCATCATGCGATTCTTCATACCTGTGAGTATCTGGAAAAAGAGCGCGGTGCGAAAATCACCTATATCGGCGTCGATGAGAACGGCGTTGTCAATCTGGATGAACTCGAAGCAGCCATCACACCGGAGACCATTCTGATTTCCGTTATGGCGGCAAACAACGAAATCGGAACGATTCAGCCGATCAAGGAAATCGGAAGAATTGCAAAAGAACACAATATTTTATTCCACACAGATGCCGTACAGGCATTTGGCCAGATCCCGATCAATGTGGATGAGTGCAATATTGATATGCTCAGTTCCAGCGGTCATAAGATTAACGGACCGAAAGGAATCGGCTTCCTTTACATCCGAAAGGGTGTGAAAATCCGCTCCTTCGTACACGGCGGTGCGCAGGAAAGAAAACGCCGTGCCGGAACGGAAAATGTACCGGGCATCGTAGGATATGGAGTTGCGGCAGAGCGTGCGGCAAGAACTATGGCGGAGCGTACCGCAAAAGAAATCGAAGTACGTGATTATCTGATCAACCGTATTTTAACCGAGATTCCGAACTGCCGTCTGAACGGCGATCCGGTAAAACGTCTGCCGAACAACTGCAACATCAGCTTTGAATTCATCGAGGGAGAGTCCCTTCTGATCATGCTGGATATGAAAGGTATCTGCGCATCCAGCGGTTCTGCATGTACTTCCGGATCCCTGGATCCGTCCCATGTACTGCTGGCCATCGGACTGCCGCACGAGAAAGCGCACGGTTCCTTACGTCTGACTTTAAGTGAGGAGATCACAAAAGAGGACGTTGATTTCGTTGTAGAGCAGATCAAAGCGATCGTAGACCGTCTGCGCAGCATGTCCCCGCTGTATGAGGATTACATCAAAAAACAGCAGGGTAAATAAGTTTAAAAAAATAAGACAGTCCATCCAGAAAGCCGGTACAGAAAAATTCAGGTAAAAGCTGTGCCGGAGGAGGACTGCTTTGAAATAGTTCAGGAGGAAGAATAACAATGTACAGTGAAAAAGTAATGGATCATTTCCAGCATCCGAGAAATGTAGGAGAAATTGAGAACGCAAGCGGTGTAGGTACCGTTGGAAATGCAAAATGCGGCGATATCATGAGAATGTATCTTGACATCGACGATAACGGAATCATTCAGGACTGCAAATTCAAAACCTTCGGCTGCGGCGCCGCAGTTGCAACCAGCAGTATGGCAACTGAGCTGGTAAAAGGAAAAACCATCCAGGAAGCTCTGGAAGTAACCAACAAAGCCGTTATGGAAGCACTCGACGGACTTCCGCCGGTCAAAGTTCACTGTTCTCTGCTTGCAGAAGAAGCAATTCACGCTGCGCTCTGGGATTACGCAGAGAAACACCACATCAAGATCGAAGGTCTTGCAAAACCGAAGTCTGATATCAGCGAGGGCGAGGAAGAGGAAGAATACTAAGTATGGGAAAAAAGAAAGTAGTCGTTGGAATGTCCGGCGGCGTAGATTCCTCGGTGGCAGCGTATCTCCTGAAAAAAGCAGGATACGATGTCATCGGGGTGACCATGCAGATCTGGCAGGATGAGGCCGAGACAGTCCAGGAGAAAACGGGGGCTGTTGCGGCCTTTCTGCTGTTGATGATGCAAGGCGCGTGGCACAGGTGCTGGACATTCCGTATTATGTCATGAATTTCAAAAAAGAGTTCCGTGAGAACGTCATGGACTATTTCACGAACGAATATCTCTGCGGCAGAACACCGAACCCGTGTATCGCCTGCAACCGCTATGTGAAATGGGAAGCGTTGCTTCAGCGCAGTCTTTCCATTGGAGCGGACTACATTGCGACCGGACATTATGCAAGAATCGAACAGCTTGCCAATGGACGGTATGCGATTGCAAATTCGGTAACAGCGGCAAAAGACCAGACGTATGCACTGTATAATCTGACCCAGGAGCAGCTTTCGCATACGCTGATGCCAGTCGGAGACTACACAAAAGATCAGATTCGTGAGATTGCAGCAAAAATCGGTCTTCCGGTAGCAAAAAAGAAGGATTCCCAGGAAATCTGCTTCGTGCCGGATCAGGATTACGCTTCCTTTATCCAGAACGAGACAGGAATCGTGGCACCGAAAGGCAATTTCGTAAATACAAAGGGTGAAATCCTCGGTACCCATGAGGGGATTACCCATTACACCGTAGGACAGCGCCGCGGACTCGGCCTTCCGATGGGACACCGCGTGTTCGTACTGGAAATCCGTCCGGAGACGAACGAGGTTGTGGTCGGCGAAAATGAAGAGGTTTTCGCAAAAGTAGTAAAAGCAAACAAAGTAAACTATATGGCAATTCCGCCGCTGGAACTTGGAGAAGAGCTCTCCTGCACCGCAAAAATCCGGTACGGGCACAAAGGCTCCCCGTGCGTGATCAAACGGACCGGGGAAGATGAGATTACCTGTACCTTCCCGGACGGCGTGCGTGCTCCGACACCGGGACAGGCTGTTGTCTTCTACGTGGACGGCTGTGTCGGCGGAGGCGGAACGATTACGGAGGCCGAAAGATGAAGATAGCGGACTGTCATATGCACAGTTTCTTTTCAAGTGACAGCGAAGCACCAACAGAAGAGATGGTAAAACGGGCAGTCGAGCTGGGACTTCCGGCAATCTGCCTGACGGATCACTACGATATGGATTACAGTACCGGCGAGTTCCAGCTCGATACACCGGCATATGCGGCAAAAATCCGGGAACTGCAGGAAAAATACCACGACAGAATTGATATCCGATTCGGCGTGGAACTGGGACTGCAGCTCCACTTAAAAGAACGGATGGAAGAGTATGTAAATGCGTGGCCGTTCGACTATGTGATCGGCTCCATGCATGTCATTGACGGAAAAGACCCCTATTATGAGGATGCTTTCCCGGACTGGACAGCAGAAGAGCTGTACCGGGCGTATTTTCGGGCTACAGCAGAAAATATCCGGTTCTTCCACAATTTCCAGACGCTTGGTCATCTGGATTTATGTGGTACGCTACTGCAGAGTAAAAGGGAAAAGATTACAGCTACCGCGCATTTGCGGACGAGATCGATACCATTTTAAAAGAGCTGATTCAGTACGATATCGCGCTGGAAATCAACACCGGCGGCTACAAGGCAGGCCTTGGCGTGCCGAATCCGACGCCGGATGTTATCAGAAGATACCGGGAACTGGGCGGCGAAAAGATCACCTTCGGTGCCGATGCCCACAAACCGGAACATATAGCGTTTCATTTCGCGGACGCGGCAGCCATCGCGCAGGAAGCCGGATTCCGGTACTACGTGCGGTTTAAAGAGAAAAAGCCGGAATATCTGCCGATCCAATAGAAAACGCGCAGGAAAAGCCGGAAAAAAGCCCCAGAAAGGCTGGATTCCGGCTTTTCCTGCAATAGACGGATCTTTCGGAATTTTGCAGAAATACGGATCGGCATCCGGCCTCTTCACAAATTTTAGAAATAATTTCGTATTTTCTTGAAAATAGAACTTGAATTTTCCGACGAAATTAGGTATTATACAGATAAGGTTGATGTTTCTTTAACAAAGTACAGAGACTCAAAATTAAAATTCACTTTTTAGGAGGAATTGAAAATCATGGCAGTAAAAGTAGCAATCAATGGTTTTGGCCGTATCGGACGTCTTGCATTCAGACAGATGTTTGGAGCAGAAGGTTATGAAGTAGTAGCAATCAACGATTTAACATCCCCGAAGATGTTAGCTCATCTGTTAAAATATGACTCTTCTCAGGGAAAATATGCTCTGGCTGATACCGTAACATCCGATGAAGATTCCATCACAGTAGATGGCAAAAACATCAAAATCTATGCTTTCCCGGATGCTAACAACTGCCCATGGGGAGAGCTTGGCGTAGACGTAGTTCTGGAGTGCTCCGGATTCTACACCTCCAAAGCAAAAGCTCAGGCACACATCAATGCAGGCGCTCGTAAAGTAGTTATCTCCGCTCCGGCTGGTAACGACCTTCCGACCATCGTTTACAATGTAAACCATGAGACCCTGACAGCAGACGATAACATCATCTCCGCTGCATCCTGCACCACAAACTGCCTTGCACCTATGGCAAAAGCTCTGAACGAACTGGCTCCGATCAAATCCGGTATCATGGTTACTATCCATGCTTACACTGGAGATCAGATGACTCTGGACGGACCGCAGAGAAAAGGCGATCTGAGAAGATCCCGTGCAGCTGCAGTTAACATCGTTCCAAACAGCACCGGTGCTGCAAAAGCAATCGGCCTTGTTATTCCGGAACTGAACGGCAAACTGATCGGTTCTGCACAGCGTGTTCCAACCCCAACCGGTTCTACCACAATCCTTACAGCAGTTGTAGAAGGAACTGTAACTGTTGATGAGATCAACGCAAAAATGAAAGCATCTGCAACCGAGTCCTTCGGATACAACACAGATGAAATCGTATCCAGCGATATCGTTGGTATGAGATTTGGTTCTCTGTTCGATGCAACTCAGACCATGGTTCTTCCGCTGGACAACGGAACAACAGAGGTACAGGTTGTTTCTTGGTATGATAACGAGAACTCCTACACAAGCCAGATGGTTCGTACCATCAAATACTTCAGCGAGTTAGCATAATTTAACAAACTGAACGGCAAAATTTCAGAGCCCAAAGGGTCCGGTCTGTTAAGGACCGGGCCCTTTTTGCGAATGCGGCGGAAAAATACGGCATAAAAACAGCCATTTTCCGTGTGCAAAAATTATAAACTGCATTTTTAAATAAGGACCGCGATGCCGCAAAAACAAAGAAACGGCGCGGCAGATGCAGTTGGATATATGGAGGGAAACGCCCATGTTAACAAAAAAAGTGTTGACGATATCAATGTAAAAGGACAGAAAGTACTTGTAAGATGCGACTTCAACGTTCCGCTGATCGATGGAAAAATCACAGATGAGAACCGTCTGGTAGCTGCTCTTCCGACGATCAAAAAACTGATCGCTGACGGCGGAAAAGTAATTCTCTGCTCTCATCTTGGAAAACCGAAAGGAGAACCAAAACCAGAGCTTTCTCTTGCACCGGTTGCAGTTCGCCTTTCCGAGCTTCTCGGACAGGAAGTTAAATTTGCAGCAGATCCTGAGGTTGTAGGACCGAACGCAAAAGCAGCTGTTGAGGCTATGAAAGACGGAGATGTAATCCTTCTGGAGAACACCCGTTATCGTGCAGAAGAGACCAAAAACGGTGAGGAGTTCAGCAAAGAACTGGCTTCCCTGTGCGACGTATTCGTAAATGATGCATTCGGAACCGCACATCGTGCTCATTGCTCCAATGTTGGTGTTACCAAATATGTTGACACTGCAGTTGTTGGTTATCTGATGGAGAAAGAGATCGCATTCCTTGGAAATGCTGTCAACAATCCGGAGCGTCCGTTTGTTGCCATCCTTGGTGGATCCAAAGTATCCAGCAAGATTTCTGTTATCGACAACCTGATCGATAAAGTTGATGTCCTGATCATCGGCGGTGGTATGGCTTATACCTTCGCAAAAGCAGCAGGCGGCACCGTTGGTGATTCTCTGCTTGAGATGGATTATCTGGATTATGCAAACAAAATGAAAGAAAAAGCAGCAGCAAAAGGCGTGAAACTGCTTCTTCCGGTAGACAACGTTGTTGCAGATGCATTCTCAAACGATGCAAATACACAGGTTGTTCCGGCCGGACAGATTCCGGATGGCTGGGAAGGTCTGGATATCGGACCGGAAACTGCAAAACTGTTCGCTGATGCTGTTAAAACTGCTAAAACCGTTGTATGGAACGGACCGATGGGATGCTTCGAGATGCCGAATTTTGCAGCAGGAACCAAAGCAGTTGCAGCAGCACTGGCTGAAACAGATGCAGTTACGATCATCGGCGGCGGAGATTCCGCAGCAGCTGTAAACCAGCTTGGATATGGCGATAAGATGACTCATATCTCCACTGGCGGCGGCGCTTCCCTGGAGTTCCTGGAAGGAAAAGAACTGCCGGGCGTTGCAGCAGCAAACGACAAATAAAACAACGATTCAGAGCGCAAGCGGAATCGAGAGATGGCTCTGAACCGTTTCAATAAGTAAAACTAAGGAGATCAAACGATCATGGCAAGAAAGAAAATTATCGCCGGAAACTGGAAAATGAACATGACTCCGAGCGAGGCAGTAGAGTTAGTTAATACATTAAAACCACTGGTGGCAAATGACGACGTTGACGTTGTTTTCTGCGTACCGGCCATCGATATCATCCCGGTTGTAGAGGCTGCAAAAGGCTCCAACATCCAGATTGGTGCTGAAAATATGTATTTTGAGGAGAAAGGTGCTTTCACAGGCGAAATCTCCCCGGCTATGCTGACAGACGCTGGCGTGAAATACGTTGTACTTGGCCACTCTGAGAGAAGAGAATACTTCGCAGAGACCAGCGAGACCGTAAACAAAAAAATGCTGAAAGCTTTCGAGCACGGCATCACCCCGATCATGTGCTGCGGAGAAACTCTGGAGCAGAGAGAGCAGGGTGTAACGATGGATTTCATCCGTCAGCAGGTAAAGGTTGGATTCCTGAATGTAACAGCAGATCAGGCCAAAACAGCCGTTATCGCTTACGAGCCAATCTGGGCAATCGGAACCGGCAAAACTGCTACAACAGAGCAGGCTGAGGAAGTTTGCAAAGGCATCCGCGAGTGCATCGCTGAAATCTATGATGATGCAACAGCAGCAGCTATCCGTATCCAGTACGGCGGCTCTGTAAACGCAAAAACCGCACCGGAACTGTTCGCACAGGAGAACATTGACGGCGGTCTGGTAGGCGGAGCATCCCTGAAACCAGATTTCGGAGCTATCGTAAACTACAATAAATAATTGATTTTTATACGAAATCAATAAATAAAACAGACTAAGACGCCACCAAACACGGTGAATTTGGCAGAAATGCTGAAGGTGAGATGTTTGGTGGCGCTTTGCTGTTTTTTATGCAACATATAATCCTTGATTTAGCTATAGAGAGTGCCAGTTTGTGCAAAAAGAAATCACTTCGTTTCTGTGTTTTGAAGCGGAGTGATTTTTTGCGCGGATTGAAAAATTCACGTTTTCGTGATATGCTTGTTTTATATCTGTCGACCAGCCGTCCAGAGAGTTTCTGGAAGAAGTAATCAAGGATTATAACAAAATGTTCCATACGAACTACGATACCTCAAGTGATAAATTCCAGAATTATTATAAAGATGTGTCGCTTCGCATGAAGAATAAGGAATTGGACATTCTGATCGTAGTCAATATGTTTCTTACCGGTTTTGATGCGACGACTATGAATACGCTGTGGGTGGATAAAAATCTGAAAATGCACGGACTGATACAGGCGTTTTTCCGTACAAACCGTATTCTGAATTCTATCAAGACCTTTGGAAATATTGTATGTTTCAGAAATCTGCAGAAGCGAGTAGATAGTGCCATTTCCTTGTTTGGGGATAAGAATGCCGGGGGCCTTGTTTTGCTGCAGAGCTTTAAGGATTACTATTACGGATATGAATCCGTAGATGGTAAGCCAATGCCAGGGTATGTGGATCTGATGGAGGAATTGAATCATAAGTTTCCGCTGTCAGAACCGCAGATTGTCGGAGAGCAGAACCAGAAGGATTTTATTGCTTTGTTTGGTGCTATTCTTCGTATGAGAAACCTTCTGCTTTCCTTTGACGAATTTAAGGGGAATGAGCTGATTTCTGAGCGCAATTTGCAAGACTACCTTGGACGTTATCAGGATTTGCGTGACGAGTGGAAACGGAAACGCCGGGAAAGTACGGATATTACAGATGATGTGGTGTTTGAAATTGAATTGATCCGGCAGGTAGAAATCAACATTGATTATATTCTGATGCTTGTAAAGAAGTATCATGATACCCGCTGTGAAGATGAGGAAGTGCTGATAACCATCAATAAAGCGATTGATGCCAGCCCGGAGCTGCGCAGCAAGAAACAGCTTATTGAAACCTTTATTGCAGGAATCAATGATGTGGACGATGTTATGGATGAGTGGCATGAATTTGTTGTGGAACAGCGCGATTATGATCTTAATGTAATTATTACGGAAGAAAAATTGAAGCCGAAAGACACACGAAAGTTCATAGAGAATGCGTTTCGGGACGGAGAGATCAAAACAGCGGGAACGGATATAGATAAAATCATGCCGCCAATTTCTCGTTTTGGTGGTGGCGGAAGAGCCAAGAAAAAACAGAGAGTCATTGAAAAACTGAAAACGTTTTTTGAAAAATATTTCGGTATCGGTGGTTCGTCTTCCTTTAATGAGCCAGAGCATAAAGCCGTGACATACGATCTGAGCGATCAGGAAACAGTGTTGATGGCGGCAGAATCTGAAGCACCATACGGAAAATAGTCATAAATGAATGGAACCACATTGGAAGCAAAAAGCAAAATAATAGAGTCATCATGGACAAAACTTAATCATGGAGGTGATCGGATGACAATAGAAGAAATCCTTGCTGGAGAATCCAAGAACGTTGAATTCAAAGTACAACGTCCAGACAAGAGCATGAAATATATGAAAACGGTTGTTGCTTTCGCTAACGGAAAAGGTGGGAGGATTATATTTGGTATTGACGATAAAACAAGAGAAGTTGTTGGCATTCCGGAGGATAAAGTATTTCGGGAGATTGATGCGATTACGAATGCTATTTCTGACAGTTGTGAACCTACAATTATCCCGGATGTTTATTTGCAAAATATAAATGATAAACCTGTAATTGTTGCAGAAATCAGGACGGGACGTCGGAAACCATATTATATTAAGGCAGAGGGGCTGGAGAATGGCGTATATATTCGAGTTTCT
>ENA-OQKC01000115-OQKC01000115.1-human-gut-metagenome-genome-assembly--contig:-NODE-115-length-31353-cov-2.661500_pt1 | contig 31353 bp, 31 predicted proteins | sample MGYA00242774_ERZ504790 | MGnify/ENA primary metagenome ERZ504790 (study PRJEB26092, sample SAMD00036419) | human gut metagenome | host: Homo sapiens | study: EMG produced TPA metagenomics assembly of...
CTTTTTCACTTTCTGTAACCGGAAGTCTTAAGATCCCGAAAGAGTAGAATAATGATGTTTATGTGAAGTTCCACTTTTCACGTTATCAAGAACACTTAAACTGCTTAAACAGCCGGATATTCTGAAATGTACGGGCGATTCCCGCCTTATTGATCTCAATCGTGTTTTTCCCTGTAATAGCCGTTCCGTCCAGCAGCACTTTTCCGCTGTCCGGCTTATATACTCCTGTAAGAAGGTTGAATACAGTCGTCTTTCCCGCGCCGTTCGGACCGATCAGGCCGTACAGAGCTTCTTTTTCAATCGAAATGTCAAACCCGTTTACCGCACGGAGACCGCCAAATGAAATCCCGAGATTTTTAACTTCCAGTAACGCCATTATTTTACTAGCCTCCTTTTTCTTCTTTCCGAAAGAAAGATATTTTTCTCTCCACTCGATCGCTTTCGGCGCCCAGTTAAAGAGCATCATGACAATGAGAACGATCGCATAGATCAGCATACGGTAATCTGACAATCCACGGAGCATCTCCGGAAGAAGTGTCAGGATCACTGCCGCTATGATCGAACCTCTGATATTTCCGATACCGCCCAAAACGACAAAGACAAGGATCATGATCGACATATTATAACCGAAGTTGTTTGTATTCGCCGTCAGCGTAGACAGATTGTGAGCGTAAAGCACGCCTGCCGCTCCTGCCATCGCCGCAGATATCGTAAACGCCATCAGTTTATATTTTGTAATATTAATACCGACTGATTCCGCCGCGATACGGTTGTCACGGATCGCCATGATCGCGCGTCCGTCTCTTGAATGGATCAGATTAAGCACGATAAACAACGTAATCAGAATCAGTATAAATCCGATAAAAAACGTCGCATCTTTCGGCGTTCCCGTAATCCCCTGCGGACCGTTAATGATAACCTTTCCGTCCGGTTCCATATTCAGCGCCATCACATCTTTTGTCGAAAAATGAAAACCGTTGGAATCTTTACCTATATACAATACGTTTACGAGGTTTTTAATGATCTCTCCGAATGCCAATGTCACGATCGCCAGATAGTCGCCTTTCAGACGCAGAACCGGAATTCCGATCAGAATGCCGAAGATCGCAGCAGCCGCAATTCCGATCAAAAGAGCCAGAAAGAAGCGCAGTGAAGCCGATTCGATCGTATCTCTCATGCATTTTGAAAAGAATGCACTTGCAAACGCGCCGACACACATAAAGCCCGCATGTCCGAGGCTCAATTCTCCAAGTACGCCGACTACGAGGTTCAGCGACACAGCCATAATAATATAAATACAAAGCGGAACCATCAATCCTTCAAGAAGGCTGGAAATACTTCCGGCGTTGATCAGTGACTGCATGATCACAAATGCCGCGATAACAAGAGCATATGTGATGATATTATTTTTTGTAGTTTTTTTCATATTTTTTAATTTATCCATCGCTCTGATCACCTACACTTTCTCTTGAATTTTCTTACCTAACAAACCTGTAGGTTTCACAAGAAGCACAATGATAAGTACCGCGAATACGATCGCATCCGCCATCTGTGACGAAATGTATGCTTTTCCGAAAATCTCGATCACACCGAGCAGAATTCCTCCGATAAACGCTCCCGGTATCGAACCTATTCCTCCAAATACAGCCGCTACGAACGCCTTAATACCCGGCATCGCTCCTGTATACGGCGTCAGGCTCGGATATGCCGAACACAAAAGCACACCTGCAACAGCCGCCAGCGCCGACCCGATTGCAAACGTAAGAGCGATCGTTCCGTTTACATTGATTCCCATAAGCTGAGCCGCGCCTTTATCTTCCGATACAGCGCGCATTGCCTGACCCGGCTTTGATTTCTGCACGAACAGCATCAGTACGATCATGATCACTACACATGCCGCGATCGTCACGATCGTCTCCCCTGAAATGTTCAGCTTGCCGCCTGCCAAAGACAAACCTTTCCACTTAATAACCGACGGAAACGTCTGTGCGTTCGCCCCGAATACGAGAAGCGCCGTATTCTGGAGAAGGTAGCTTACGCCGATCGCCGTGATCAATACGGCAAGTGAAGACGATGCGTTACGCAGCGGTTTGTACGCGATACGTTCGATCAAGATTCCGAGTACCGTACACACGATTACAGCGGCAACGATCGCAAGGATCGGCGACATCCCCGCCTTCATCATCGTGATCAGCGCCATATACGCACCGATCATAATAACGTCGCCATGGGCGAAGTTCAGCATCTTCGCAATCCCATAAACCATCGTATACCCAAGCGCTATGATCGCATAGACACTTCCAAGACTGATTCCATTAATCAAATACGATATAAAAACTCATGTCTCATTCCCTTTCATTTCTCTTATTGTTCCGATAAACGATCTCTTCTCTGTTTATCATGATTAATAAGGATTATACCACAAAAAATATAGGATTATCAATAAGAAAAAACGAGTACGCTCGGTTTTTTTCACGTACCCGTTTTTAACTGCTTTATTTTGTATCTATCCGGATTTTTCTTCCGAAATAAAAACTCCCCTGCATGACGTGTCATTCATTTTACATATATGCCGGCATTTTATGACTCGACGTCTCTCCCGGCATCCCATTTGCGGTAAATAGCTTCGAGAGCATCCACCGCTCCGTCGATCCCTAAAAGACTCGTATTAAACATCATGCTGTTCGACTCGATTCCACCCCATTCGCGGCCGGTCCTTGCCTCATAATAAAGCTTCCTTTCGCGGTCTGTCTTTTTGATCTTATCTGCCGCCTGCTTTTCGTTTAGTTCATAAAGCTTCATGATTCTGCGGATACGATCGTCCTTATATGCATAAATAAACGTATTGATGCAGTTTGAATAATCTCCGAGGATATAATCCGCACATCTTCCGACAAAAATTCCCGGACCTTTCTCCGCAAGTTTCCTTATGATCGCCGACTGCCTGTTAAAGACGAGATCACTTAGAGGTTCTCCCGACTCGTCTCCGCTCATAAATGCAGTATAGTTTCCTGTACTGACTATATATGCCGTGAGAAATCTTCCGAGAATCGTCTCGTCTACCTGCGTCGCATCTTCACTGCTGATCCGAAGCTCCTGCGCCGCCATGCGGATCAGATTATGATCGTAAAGCGGAATGTCAAGCCGTTCTGCCAATCGATTTCCTACTTCATGCCCGCCGCTTCCGAATTGCCTTCCGATCGTGATAATCGTGTGTTTCATCATATGTGCCACTCCTCTCTGCGGATCGCTGTATTGATATACTCAAGTATAACATTGTTTCCCGGGTATGAATAGAAATTTATTGATTTTTTCTATTTTTCCTTACTGCTTATGATCGTATAATAGCTTTTTGACGTTACGACATAAACAAGTACATAGAAGAGTGCAAACACGAGATAACATCCGATCGTCACGATCACAAATACTTTCGCTTCCACGCCTGACATAAGCATCAGTATTTTCTGAATCATCGGAAATGCAAACGCAAGATGAATTCCCGCCATGATCAGAGGCATGAAAAATACAGTAAGCACCTGAGAGTTGATCGTCTGCTTCACTTCTTTCTTTGTCATTCCCACTTTCATAAGAATATTAAAGCGATCCTGATCTTCATATCCTTCGGAAATCTGCTTGTAGTACATAATCAGCACAGTACCGAACAGGAATACCGCTCCGAGAAGCACTCCGAGGAAAAACAATCCGCCGTTGAGCGCAATGAAATCTCCTTTACCGTACGCTTTACTGTCCGCATAATAATTTGCCAGCGAATCTCCCATCCGATTGCCCTGTTCATCTGCCGCTTCGGATATATGCTCAAAAGATTCCAAAATATCCTTGTAAATCTCTATCTGTTTTTCTTCATCACATTTCAGATCAAAGTCATAACATTCTTTCAGGGAAAGCAGGTACAATGTTCCGTCCTGCAAAGGTTTTGCATTGATCGTTTCGTACGCAGTCGCTATTTTTTCGATCACAGACAAATCTTTTACAACAACCTGATATGACCCCTGCATATTCGCCATGGCGCTGCCTACCCCTATCGGAGGTTCTTTCATTGTCTCTACTTTCCATGTTCCGACGCCGTCGATCGTAAAGGAATCATACTCATAATCTGTTTTATATGAGTAGAGCATCATCTCATCTTCAGCCAAAGTCTTGTCTGTGCCTTTCAGTTTGTTGTAATCATCCATTGTTGTAAAATACATCGTCTTCACAGATCCTGACATCCCTGCATTAATCGAGGAAATCTCCCCTTTCATCTTTTCAAAATCAATACTTAAAACATCGTCTGACTGTACTCCGGAAAGAGAGTAAAGATTATAATTTTCCAAGTTCTCAGCCTTTACTTTATGAGATTCAAGCACCTTTTCCACAGCCTCTTTATACGTCATGGTCATCTCCGGCGTCAAACGCTGCACTACGCTGTCTTTTAATTCTGTATCTGTTCCGTCCTCATTTTGCGGAAGGGATGTTTTCCCGCTCCACTCGATCGTGATGTCATGTGGATAACGGTTTCTGATCGACGATTCCGTATCTGCATAAATACACATCGTAGACGAGATCGTCACAAGCACCATCGTAGATAAAATACAGATCGACGCCAGACCCGCTCCGTTTCTCTTCATTCGGTAAACCATCTGTGACAAAGATACAAAGTGTCTCGTCTTATAATAATACTTTTTGCTCTTTTGCAGCAGCTTGCAAAGAGCGACCGAACCTGCAATAAACAGAAGGTATGTGGCAATGATCACCATAACAACCGCGAGAAAGAATACAAGCATCGCAGTTGTCGGATCGATGATCTTCACAGCCAGATAATATGCTCCGGCAAGGATCACCGCTCCCGCAAATGCAAAGAGCCAGTTTGCCTTCGGCGGTTTTTCGCCGACATTCTCACTTCTGAGCATCTCAATCGGACGAAGTTTATATACCGACACAAGCATGCGGATCATAATAAGCAGAAAGATCGCAAGAAACAGACCGACTGTCATAAGGATCGGCTTCATTTCTATATGAACTCCGAATCCGGTCGCCCCGTCAAGAAGCTTAATTGCCAGAAGTTCCGCAAGTTTTGAGAACAGAATTCCGAACACGATTCCGATAACCAGAGAAATCACGGCAGTCAGTATATTTTCCCACAAAAGAATTCTTACCAGATTACGTTTGCCCATCCCGAGAATATTATATAATCCAAGTTCTTTCTTCCTTTTCCTTATAAGAAACGAGTTCGTATAATACAGAAAGATCAATGCGAATACCGCAACTACAAACACTCCCATAGAGAGCAGTCCCTGAAGCATTTCCCCGCCCCGGATAGACGCCAGTTCTTTACTTATCGACAGAAAAGAAACGATATAGTACATCATGATCATACAGATACATGTCAAAATATACGGAAAATACAATTTTCTGTTTTTTGAAATGCCTTCCCCTGCCAGCCTGATATAAAATCCTTTTTTCATCGTCTGTCACCACCTGTCGCAAGCATCGTCAGCGTATCCGAAATCTTCTGATAAAGTTGTTCGTCCGTCATCTGACCTCTGTATACCTGATGGAACACTTCTCCGTCACGGATAAACAAAACGCGTCCGGCTTTGCTCGCCGCTTTCACTGAATGAGTTACCATAAGGATCGTCTGACCTCCTGCGTTGATCCGCGCAAACAATCCGAGCAGTTCGTCTGTTGAACGAGAATCAAGCGCTCCTGTCGGCTCATCTGCCAGGATCAGCCGCGGTTCTGTGATCAGCGCCCTTGCAACAGCGGCTCTTTGTTTCTGACCTCCGGAAATTTCATACGGATATTTTTCAAGAAGCGCCGAAATACCAAGTTCCTTTGCAATCGGCTGCAGCTTTGAATCCATATGCTTATAATTTTCACCTTTCAACACAAGAGGGAGCAAGATATTGTCCTTCACATTAAACGTATCCAACAAGTTAAATTCCTGAAAAACAAATCCAAGATTGTCGCGCCGAAACTGTGCGATATCTTTGTCTTTTATAGAAGACAACGGTTTGCCGTCAAGAAGGACTGTTCCTTCCGTCGGTTTATCCAAAGCCGCCATAATATTAAGAAGCGTCGTCTTACCTGAGCCGCTCTCTCCCATGATCGCCACATATTCTCCTTCTTCCACAGAAAAGTTTACACAGGATAATGCCTGCACCTGATTGCCGCCGAAACGCGGTCTGTATATTTTCTTCAAATTTTTGACATCTAAAACTGCCATTTCATACATCCTCCTCTTTTTTACTTGATAGTGAAAGTATAACAAAAGAGCCGGAATGCCAACATCGAATTTGGTGACATTCCGGCCCGCCTATGTGACAAATTTGTAAGGCATTTCCATGCAGCCTTTATTCAACTTCTAACGGATAGGACGACAGATCGATCGTAAAGCTGCTTCCCTTTCCTACAGTTGACTGCGCCGTCAGCTTATGTCCCAGCTTATCCGCCGCCGTCCGGCAAAGGTAAAGTCCTATTCCTGTAGATTTTTTATCCAGCCTTCCGTTATATCCGGTATAACCTTTTTCAAAAATACGGGGAAGATCTTCAGGTGAAATACCGATTCCCGTATCGCTGATACTAAGCTGCTTTTTCTCTCTGTCTACCGTGATCGTCACATTTCCGCTTACCGTATATTTTACTGCGTTCGACAAAAGCTGCTCAATAATAAACACAAGCCATTTTTCATCTGTGAGAACGCAGATATCCGTTCCTTCGTATATGACCCTAAGTTTCCTTCTGATCAACTGTCCCGCATACTTTCGGATCGCTTTTCGGATCATATCATCCAGAGGATATTCTTTGATCACAAGATCGGACGCACCTTCTCCTAAACGCACGTAACAAAGCGCCATTTCCACATACTGTTCTACCCGGAACAATTCTCCTGTAAGCTCTCTGTTGATCGGAGTATCTTCCTGTTGAAGCAAAACCCGCATCACTGCGATCGGAGCTTTGATCTGATGTACCCATGTCGCATAATAATCATTCATATCTTTTCTGGCTGCCTGCCATTCTTCCCTCTGCTTTCTGTACTCTTCTTCGGATCTAAGCAATATCTTCTGATATTCTCTTTCCGTCATACAGTCCGGTTTTGGCAGACTTTCCGATACGATACCGCCGGTCTCACTGATCTGAAAAAGACGTTTGTACTTTTTCTCCCGTCTCAGATACCCTAAAACGAAAAACAGAATCCCAAACACCGCGCTTAAAAGCACGGGATATACCGCCGCTTTAAGCTCCACTTCGTACAACGCAAAACAGAGTACGAAAGCGCCCCCGCTCAAAATAAACCAAATCCACATATAACGGCAGTCATACAGATAGCCTAAAAATCGTTTCATTCGCTCACCTGCCGTTCCTGTCTGATAATATAACCTTCTCCGACTTTTGTGGAAATAAAATCCGTAAGTCCCGCTTTGTCCAGTTTTCTGCGCAGTCTGGCGATATTGACCGTCAACGTATTTTCTTCAATATAATTATCCGTCTCCCACAGCCGGGTCATCAAAGTATCTCTGCTTACGAGACGGCCTTTATTTTCCATCAGTGTCTGAAGAATACGAAATTCATTTTTCGTAAGATCGATCTTCTCCCCATTATAAGTAAGCGACGCGTCATTCAAGTTCAGTATTGCTCCCTGATGCTCAAGAACCGGTACTTTTCCGGACAGGTCGTATGTTCTGCGAAGTACCGCCTGGACCTTCGCCGTCAGCACACTGAGATCGAACGGCTTCGGAACAAAATCATCTCCTCCCATATTCACAGCCATGATAATGTTCATATTATCAGCCGCCGAAGAAATAAAAATTACCGGTACGTTCGATATTTTCCTAATCTCGCTGCACCAGTGGTACCCGTTGTAAAATGGCAGAGTAATGTCCATAAGAACAAGATGCGGGTCAAATTCCGCAAAAGTTTCAAGTACGTTTTTAAAATCCTGAACGTACTGCGCGTCGTTTCCCCACATCTTCATCTCTTTTTGGATTGCCTGCGCCATTGTCAAATCGTCTTCAATAATCAGTATTTTATACATGCCGCCGCTCCCTTTATTCGTCTTTTTTCAGTCAAGGATCTTCATCATCAGATCTCCGTCTCCGCTTGTCGTAAATCCTGTTTTCTCATAAAATCCCGCCATCAGTTCCTTGTACTGCGCCGGACCTGTATAACCAAGCGGAGCAAGATCATAACCTGTCGGAGCATAGATTAAAGTAATCCCTTTTTTGCCAAGCTCTGTCACGATCTCATTCATACATGCCGTTCCATAGCCTTTCCCACGCAGTCCGAAATCTGTCAGGTAAAATTCAATGACTCTTACTTTCGTCCTGTTTTCCATCACGTATTCCATATGAAATACGGACAATCCTTTCTCGTACACGTCGACCGTTTTCGGCATATATTTAAACTCCAATATATGTCCGCTCTTATCTGTAAGATCGACTGCCCTGAAATATTCTTTTCTCAAATACACTACTAATTCTTCCATTTACTCTCTCTTTCTTCGTGCCACCTGAAGCTGCACATTCACTCCGAGAGGATTCAGCACAACGCCTTTTACATCTTCCATCAGCAATTCTGCGATCTTTTCCCCCGGAACAACTGCCGATCTGACCGGTCTTCCTTTCGTGAACTTCTGAAATTCCAGCACATCCGTAAAAACAGGCTGATACAGCGAACCGTCTTTTTGCTTCAGTATCGGAATCTGACCGTTCTCTTCAACAGGAATCAAAAACGTTCCCTTTCCGTAATGAGCCAAAAGTTCTTCCTGAAGTTCTTTTAATTCTTCCGTCATCTGCGGCTGCTCCTGTTTTCTAAGTTCCTGCATAAAATAAGCCGCCGTCAGATGGAGCGCCGGGTTTTCCACGATCTGCTTTCCTTCCGGAAGTTCCTTCGGTATATTTCTCGTTACCAGATCTGAAAGCTGAACTGTAATTTCCATATCTGTTCCGCTGTTGACCGCCAGTGCGTTTACTCCCATTATATAAAGACTTGTGAAAAAAGGAAGCAGCTGCTCTTTCGCAAGCTTTGCCACAGCGCTTACATATTTTTCATCAAGAAGCTTACGCGCCTTGTCTTTTGCATCTTCCATCTGATAATAAAGGAAGATCTCATCGTCAAATGTCTCCTCGTCACATTTTACAAACGGCATCTTTGTCGCTGCCGACATAATAACATATAATTCACCCGGATTGCGCAGAGCCGCCAATGTCTCCTGTTTTGTCACTTTTGTTTCTTTCTCGCTCATTTTCAGCTTTTCCTTTCCTGTCTTCTCTCACCTTTGTCTGTCCTGATGCATTTTGAGTGTCTGTCAATAATAATACACTATCTCTTTGATTTTATCAATTCTAACAAATATGGAACAAAAATAATGCATCCGATGATCGCTGCGGCGATCGCCGATACAAGAACCGCCCCTGCCGCTGTATCTTTCGCGATCTTCGCCAATGGTTTTTTCTCCTTAGTCACAAGATCTACCACCGCTTCCAACGCCGTATTCACAAGCTCCAGCGACAGGATCAGACCAAACAACAGCAAACAGATGCACCACTCGACAGGTTTAATATGAAGAAAAGTTCCGGCAACGGTTACCGCAATCACTGCCAGACAGTGGATCTTCATATTTCTTTCTTTACGGATTCCGGTCCGGATTCCTTCAAAAGCATACCCAAAACTTTTATTCAGAGGATTTTTTCTGTTGTTTTCGTTTCTGTTTTTTTCCATTACTTTGTACCTGATTTTATTTTCTCGTAAAAAATATGTTTGATAAATACGTATAGTACGATCAAAAACGCAAGAATATATCCGATCGCCCCAAGCGCCGGAATGCCGAGTATTTTCGGACTCATATCTGTCGTACAGATAATACTTGAACTGATCAGAAGCGCCATGACCCACAAACCCATAACAATGTTTCTTACAAGTCTGCGCAGCAGAAAGGCAAGATCATCCGATGCCCGCAGATCAAGATTCACCTTTGCCTGTCCTTTTAAATATCCCGCCATCATATCAGACACCATCGACGGGATATCCAACGCCTTTCGCATCGATTTCACTGCGCTTTTTCCGCTGCTTTTCAATTCTTTTTTCCAGTCAAAATTACGGAAAAAATCTCCCGAAATACGGGCGGCGGCAATTTCCGCCATATTAATATCAGGCGCGATCGCTGCCAGAACTCCTTCCATATGGGTCAGGCCTCTCGCCAAAAGCGTCAGCCCGTGAGGCATTCTGATCTTATTGACTTTCATCACATCCATCAGATCAACCGTAACTTCCCCGACATTGATCTTGCCCATATCTTCATGACCGTACTTCAACATCAGTCCTTCGATACCTTCGTATAATTTTCTCTGATCCGGACGCTCTTTAAATTCTCCCAGACCGAGCACTGCCTGCCGGATCAAACCGATATCGTTTAAAGCGATCCCTTCGATTGCCTTGCCAAGCATCTCTCTGTCACGCTCCGTAAGCCGCCCCATCATTCCCATATCGATCCATACGATCTTGCCGTCTCGTATCTTTACATTTCCCGAATGAGGATCTGCATGAAAAAATCCGTCGTCCATCACCTGTTTAATGTAGTTATCGACAAGTTTGCTGCCGATCTCCTTAAGGTCATATCCCTCTTCCTTCAGCCGCTCCTTATCGTCTACCGCACATCCATCGATGTATTCCATAACAAGTACATGGACAGTCGTATACTGCTGATATAATTTCGGTGTTCCGACAAAATGAACGTCTTTGTTTCTCCTTGCGAATTCTTCCATATTAGATGCTTCTGTAAGAAAGTTCATCTCGTCTCTCGTCACAGTCCACAATTCGTCTAAAACGAGATCAAAATCAGCCATATTTTTCAAACTGACAGGCGGCATTAATTTGATCGCTTTGCGAAGAAGCTCGATATCCCTTGCCATCTTTTCATAAATTCCCCTGCGCTGGACTTTTACGACAACTTCTTCTCCGCTTTTTAACGTGGCGCGATGCACCTGCGCGATCGACGCCGCCCCCTGACAAGATTCATCTATATGGGAGAAAACTCTTCTCCACGACCGCCCGTAAGATTCTTCTATGACCGATAAAACTTCCTCAAACGGCATCGGTTTTACATCTGAACAAAGCTGCATCAGCTCATCGCAATAACGCTTCGGTAAAATATCAGAATGCATCGCCATGATCTGACCGAGTTTAATAAATGTCGGTCCGAGATCTTCTATGATTTCCCGAAGCTTTAAAGGCGTCACTCCCTTTGTAATACTATGTTTGCGGAGCACAGCCACAATTTCCTTCAGCCTTGAATTATATTCCATCGGTTCTATACTGCTCATAATTATGCTTCATCCGGCGCAGTTTCGCTCGCTTCTTCTTTTTTCAGGATCTGCTCTTTCAAAGCGGCAATCTGCTCCGGCGTCATCTTATCAAGAAGATCCGAAAGTTCCTCTGCCGATGCCGGTTTCAGCGCATTCACCTTCTCTTTTACTGTCTTTTTCACATTGTGCTTTAACTCTTCATTCAGCACTTTTCCCTGCTCTACTGTCAGTTCTCCCTTTTCTACCATTTCATCAAGAAGATCTTTTGACTTTTCGGCAGTAACGGCAACTGCTCCGATCCCTGCCAGAAAGATCTTTTTCAAATTATCACTGAGTTTATCCATAATCGCCTTCAGCTCCTTTCAGCCGGCCTACATTTCGTACGCCTCTGTGCTTTGATACTACGTTTATTGTTCTGCCTTACTCTATCTTTTTATTCTTCTTATTATTCTTATTATTCTGTTGTTTTATCAGACTCGCCCGAACCGTATTTCTCTTTATAGCGGTCGATGCATTCTTCGATGATCTTTACTGCGCCAAGCGCGCCTTCAAACTCGTCCACCGCCGTTCTCTTACCTTCCAGATCTTTGTATACGGTAAAGAAATGTTTGATCTCTTCAAAAATATGTTTTGGAAGCTCGGAAATATCCGTATACGCCTCATATGTAGGATCTGCCCACGGAATCGCTATGATCTTCTCATCTCCCGCTCCTCCGTCTGTCATCTTCATAACGCCGATCGGATAACATCTTACAAGAGTCAAGGGCTCAAGCGGCTCTGAACACATCACGAGCACATCGAGCGGATCGCCGTCGTCTCCGAGGGTTCTCGGGATAAATCCGTAATTCATCGGATAATGCGTTGACGTATACAAGATTCGGTCAAGGATGATATACCCTGTTTCTTTATCTAATTCGTATTTTTTCTTGCTTCCTTTTGAAATCTCGATCACCGAGATAAAATCTGTCGGAAAAATCCTTTCCTCACTGATATCATGCCATATACTTCCCATACTAACCTCCTCACTATTCCCGCATATCAGACGCGCCGTGTTCTTACAGATCCTGTCCGGCTATTTGCTCTGCGGAAACGTCCTGTTTAAATTCATAATATGATTTTACCTCTTTCCGTTGATTCCGTCCAGTATTATATCTCCGTCTTGATAGCGAATCTGAAACAATTCTTCTTTTTCCCCTATCTCTTCCCTTCTTAAATAAACATGAAAGCGAACCAAATCAATATCTTCTCCTAAATCTACCGAAAACTTCGTTGTGCGAAATGAGTTTTCTTCGTATTTTTGAACAACTTTTTCCGCAAATGCTTCTGTATCTTTGATTGCATCACAATTCGCCGCAACGGTCAGATCATACACATTATTTTCACATCGGCTCGCCACAACATCCGGTTCGTTCCCCTCCTGCATCTGCGCGTGACGCATCACCCATATCACAATACACAAAACTGCCGCCGCGCAAAAAATCAACGCCGGAATTTTTCCTGCCGTACCCCTGCATCTTCTCTGATCTCTTTTTCGCTTCACTTTGCATCACCTGTCTTTTTCGTCAATATTTGTATCACTTTTACAACCGATTATATAATCTGTTTTTGCCGGAATCAAGAAAATCGGTTGAAAATATGAGACATTTTTATAACAGATGATTTTCACATATAAAAAAGACACCCCACTTCCTGTGAGATGTCTTCTCTTCTATTCTATTCCATTTCTCTGTACTGCTGTGCGATATTCAATGCGTGATCGCCCATTCTTTCAAAATCTGTCAGTATTTCAGAAAAGACGATACCGCTTTGCGGCTTACATTTTCCTTTTTTCAGACGCTGCATCTGCTTTTTAAAATACTTATCCCGCATATCGTCCGTTTTCTGCTCTATGATAACTGCCTGACTTAGTATCCGTTCTACATTTTCGGAAGTTACTTCTTTCAGATTATCAAGCGCCGCAATACACTGCGCTTTCATCTCATTGAGTTCTTCTTTAACCGTATCCGAAAAATCAATCTCCCATTTTCTCATATCGTCGCCATATTCCGCAAGATTGACAGCATGATCTCCGATCCGTTCCAGATTGCTTATAATCGCATAATATCCGTTGATCTTTCTCGAATCTGACATATTCATCTCGCTTGCCATAAGTGAAACGATATATTCGGATATGCCTTTATTGAGGAAATCAATATATTCTTCTCTCTCAGACACTTTTTTGCGAAGTTTCTCATCATATTGAACAAGCGAGTCAAACGAGTCGCTTATATTTTTCGCCACCATATCTCTCATTCTGTTAACTTCATCACGAACCTGTGACACTGCCACCGCGCTGTGTCCGATCGCATAGGAAGATTCAAACGGACGGATATATTTCAGGCGAAGGTCTTCATCGTCTGCCTTTTTGCTGTCCGGAAGAATGCGAACCGCTATATTCGCCATATGTGTTCCAAACGGAAGAAGCAGCAGTGTCGTCACGATATTAAAGACTGTATGGGCATTTGCGATCTGCGCCACCGGATCTCCGGGCGTCATCGCTTCGATCCATGTCACATACGGCGTCACAAGACAGATCACCGTAAATAATACCGTGCCGATTATATTAAATAACAGATGGATAACCGTCGTACGCTTTGCATTTACCTTCATTCCGATCGATGCCAAAACTGCCGTGATACATGTTCCGATGTTTTGTCCGAACAAAACGAACACCGCGCTTGAGAGCGGGATCATACCGGTAGACGCAAGCGCCTGCAAAATACCGACCGATGCAGAAGATGACTGGATCACTGCCGTAAAAAGCGCGCCTACCAAAATACCGAGAAGCGGATTGTCGAACTTCGTCATCAGACTGATAAACGCTTCCGACTCTTTCAAAGGCGACATTGCCGCCCCCATCATATCCATTCCCATAAAAAGAATACCAAGTCCGGCAAAAATACTGCTGATATGATGTACCTTTTCACTTTTGATAAACATGATCGCTCCTACGCCTGCGATCGCAAAAAGCGGAGCGATCGCTCCGATATCAAGAGCAATGAGCTGACCTGTAATCGTCGTTCCGATATTGGCTCCCATGATCACCCATACCGCCTGTTTTAATGTCATCAATCCTGAATTTACAAACCCTACTACCATGACCGTCGTTGCAGAAGACGACTGAATGACCGCTGTGATGGCTGCTCCGACAAGCACACCTTTTATACGGTTCGATGTCAGTTTTTCAAGGATCGACTTCATCCGGTTGCCGGCTGCTGCTTCCAATCCCGTGCTCATCATCTGCATTCCGTATAAAAACAATGCAAGACCGCCGAGCAAAGCAAGTACGTCTGTTATTCCCATTCCATTTTTCTCCTTTTGTAAATCGTCTTATTTTTTCTATATTCTGTTTTTCTTTATACACACGTCTGCTTCGACGCGCTTTTTTAAATTAACATCCGCCAACCGGTATGTCAATTCCATTTTACCCTTTCCCTACATTTTCTTAACACTTTCTTAACGCTGCCTTAACAGACCGCTCATTGCCGATAATATAAAGCTGCGCGGTGAGGACGATCCGGAATCGCTTCAACGCACAGCCTTGACAAAATGCTTTTTAGGTTTTTATTCCACACTTTTCAGTGATTCGACCATATTGATCTTTTTAAGTTTAAAATACATCGCTCCGTTTACGATCATAGAGAACGCAACCGTCAAAAGAAAACTGTATACAAAACTGCTCATATCGATATTTCTGCCAAACATAACCGTATCTATCTCGACAGTGACAATGATAAAGCGATGAAGTATCTTTCCGAGAGCGACGCCGAAAAGAGCGCCTAAAACCATAAGTACGATATTTTCCCGATATACATACGCCGAAACTTCATTCGGATAAAATCCTAAAACTTTCAGCGTTGCCAGTTCTCTCTTTCGCTCTGTAATATTAATGTTGTTCAGATTATACAAAACGACAAATGCCAGCATTCCTGCCGATATTGTCAGAACAACGATCACAATGTCAAGCGCTCCCAACATATCGTCTACCTGTTGTTTCAAATCAGTCGTATAGCTCACACTCAACGCTCCCGGAAGCTGAAGAATATCTTCGCCGACACTTTGCGCTTCTTTTGTCGTTCCTGAAACCGTCTTATAGAAAACGGCATTGTACTCCGGTTTTTCGTTATAAACAGCCTCATACGCATCTGCCGTCATGTACAGGTAATGTCCCATATAATTTTCGCAGACAGCTTTGATCTTGACCTTGAGATCTCCTTTCTCTTCATCACGGATCGTAATCATGTCTCCTGCCTGTACTTCCAGTTCCTTCGCGATTTTTTCTGTCAAAACAACTTCTTTTTCATCCAGAGAATATCTTCTATCCGTCGTCCTTTCTTTCAAAGTCACAAACTCCGGGAATTGCTTTTTATCTTTCGGCACATCCAGATAGACATCGTGCCATTTACTTCCGTTTCCGATTGTAATCTGAGTCAGTATGCCTTCCATCGCATCGTCTACTTCTGTTTCTTTTCCAAGCATCTGCGCGACTTCACCTTTTTCTTTTTCCGAAGCGCCTTCCGCCATAATGACCGTTCCGTCATATCGCTGAATCTCGCCGTACTGAATATCGACAACCGCAAAGATCGAATCTTTCAAACCGAACCCTACGATCATCAGTCCCATACATCCTCCGATGCCGAAAATCGTCATAAAAAACCGTTTCTTATATCTGACAAGATTACGCACGCTTGCTTTCCAGGAAAAATTCAGCCGCTTCCACAAAAATGTAATCTTCTCAAAAACGACTCTCTGACCCTGCTTCGGCGTCGGCGGACGCATCAGTTGGGCCGCCTGTTCGCGCAGTTCCTTATAACATGCCAGTATCGTCGCCGCCAATGTACAAAACAGCGCCGTTCCCGCCGCTCCTATCCCGTACATCACATTATACGGTATGAGCAGTTCATTCATGTGTTTATACATTATCCCGTATGCATTGATGATAATATACGGAAATATCTTCTCCCCGGTAAAAATACCGGCCGCGCTTCCAAGAAGGGTCGCCAGAAACGCATATCCCAAATATTTCCCTGCTATCGAATGTCTCGCGTATCCAAGCGCTTTTAATGTTCCGATCTGAGTCCTCTGCTCTTCTACCATACGGGTCATCGTCGTAAGACTGATCAGTGCCGCACTAGGAAAATATCACCGGGAACACTTCGCCGATCGCTTTCATTCGGTCCGCATTATCACCGTATCCCGAATAATCCGGAAGGTCATTTCGGTCATAAATGTACCATTTCGGCTTTTCCAGTTCTGCAACTTCCGCTTTCGCATCAGCCAGCTCTGCCTGCGCTTCCGCTATCTTTTGCTCGCCTTCGGCGATCTCGGCGTTTGCCTCTGCTTCACCTGCATAATACTCTTCCCATCCGGAAGCAATCTCCTGCTCGCCGGATATGATCCCGGCTTCCGCGCCTGCGATCTGCTGCCTTGCCGCCTCAAGCTGTGCATACCCGTTATCAATCTGCCCTTGCGCATATTGAAGCTGAGCTCTCGTCTGATCGATCTGCGCCTGTGCCTCGACCACAGCTGCGTCTCCGATCTGGATCTGCATGCTCATCTGCTCCAACGCCGCAAGCGTTTCTTCGTCTGTCATTCCGCTTTCTTTCAAAGCCTCATACTGCGCTTTCACCGCATTTAATTGTTCAATCTGCTGATTCAACTGCACAATTCCCTGATCAAGCGCCGCTGTTCCGTTCTGAACTTCTGTCTGCTTCTGTGCCAAGGTCTGCTCTGTTGCGGCAACCTCCGCTTTGGAGTTCTCCAACTGCACTTTCCCACTATCGATCTGTGCCTGCGCGTTTTCCAGTTTCTGCCTTGCATCCGCCAGCTTTGCCGCCGCTTCCGCTTTCCCGTTTTCCAGCTTCGTCTGTGCATCTGTTACTTCGGCTTCCGCCTCCGCAATTTTCCCGTTCGCCTCATCGACAATTTCCGTATACCGGGCTTTTTGTCTCTGCTCCTTGATCTTCTCAATATTTTCTTTTGCTTTCGCGACCGTATCTTCATATTCCGAAGTAAATGCCGTCAATTCTTTTGCTCCTGCCGCCTGAATACAAATCTCTGTATAGACGTCCATTGCAAAGCTTTCTTCCTGTACATATACAAACGCCCGCACACTTCCGTTTCCGATTGTCGTACTGCCCCGCTGAAAAGCAATATACTCCGGACTGCTCACTGTACCTGTGATCCGAAACGTATCCGTTTTCAAAGAATCTGTAACCTCGGCATCCGTACCGCTTGAAAACGTGATCGTATCTCCGATCTTCAGTTTGCTTTTTTCCATGTAATCCACATCAACGACACATTCATTTTCCTTATTCGGAAGCCTGCCGTCCTCAAGCTGTATCTCATTCATCGTCGGAAGCATAGACATGACATGAACAACGATTTGATTATCACCGTCTGCCAAAAGAGCGTCCACAGAATACCGGCCTTCCACATGCCCGATCCCTTCTGCTTTTGAAGCCGCCTTTACGTCATCTTCCGTCAATCCCATCGTACTGATGATCCTAAGATCCATCATATTCTTATTATCAAAATACGCGTCTCCCGAATAACGCATATCCGGCTCCGAGGCACGTATTCCCGAAAAGAAGGCACATCCGATCGCAACGATGAAAAAGATGGAAAGGAAACGCCCGAGGCTGCGTCTGATCTCCATATAAAAATCTTTTCTCAGCGCACGTTTTTTCATTCACACCGCCTGCCATTTCCATTTCTATTTTTATCCGAACTACCACTCGATCTCATCGATCGACATCGGGTTTTCATTTGTTTCCATATGAGACACCTGCCCGTTCTTAATATGAATCAATCTGTCTGCCATAGGTGCAAGAGCCTGATTATGGGTAATCACGATCACTGTCATCCCCGTTCCCGGCACATGTTTTGTAAAAGCTTCAAAATTGCCTTTCCCGTATTATAATCAAGCGCTCCTGTCGGCTCGTCGCAAAGGAGCAACTTCGGGTTCTTCGCAAGAGCGCGGGCAATCGAAACACGCTGCTGCTCGCCTCCGGAAAGCTGCGCCGGAAAATTATCCAATCTGTCGCCAAGCCCTACATCTTCCAATACCTTTTTTGCATCAAGAGGATCTTTACATATCTGAAGCGCAAGCTCTACATTTTCAAGCGCGGTCAGATTCGGGATCAGATTGTAAAACTGAAATACGAATCCGATATCATCCCTGCGGTATCCGGTCAACTGTCGGGAATCATACGCCGTAATATCTTTTCCGTCCACTGTCAGCGTTCCGCCTGTCGCGGTATCCATGCCGCCTAAAATATTAAGCACCGTCGTTTTTCCCGCGCCGCTTGGTCCGACAATTACAACAAACTCTCCTTTTTTGATAGAGAAATTAATATTGTCTGCTGCCCGGATCTCCACTTCTCCCATATGATAAACTTTCGTGATATCCTTTAATTTGACAAATTCCTCCATCCTGTCACCTCTTTCATCCCATATGTTTTCCTCATTCGATTTTCATCGCACGCTATTTAATTTTGCCGAATATCTAAATAATACAAGCCCAACTAAAAACATCACGGAAAGTGCGCTGACAGCAATATTGATGCTCCCCGTCATCTGACTGATAAAAGATACGAGCGCCGTTCCGATAACCGATGCGCCTTTGCCGCAAATGTCATAAATGCCGAAATATTCTCCCGACTTCTCCGCCGGTATGATCTTCGCAAAATATGATCTTGAAAGCGCCTGTATCGTTCCCTGGAACATTCCCACAAGAACTGCGAGCATCCAGAAATCAAACTGAGTATCCAGCCAATATGCATACACTGCAATTCCAAAATATGCCATGATACAGACAGTAATGATCTTCTCCGGAGAAACTCTTCTTTTCGCCGCAGCCGGTTTGCCTGTTCCGTAGTCTTCTATTATTTCATTGTTTATCATCCTTACCCGGTGGCCGTTGTCCGCTACGCTGTATGTGCATAAACTTACCCGGTGTCCACATGCTTCAAAGCCTTTAACCTGATGCAAGATCTTTTTACTGATGCCGCTGTAAGGGGATAGTCCGTGGAAAAGGAGGTAGATGATATTCATGGTCGGGCAGTTGTTAAGGTGTTGAATAGTTCATCCCACAGTTTCATCACTTCTTCGCGTGAATAACGTTGGATATTCTTTTGGGCCTGCTTTCCCATCCGTATGCGTTTGTCCGTATCCTCTATCAGCCGGCATATCGCGTCAGCCAGTTCGTCCGTGTTTCCGTTCTTCACCAGTATTCCGCTTTTTCCGGAGTGATAATCTCGGCAGGTCCGTACGGGCAGTCGAATGAAATGCAGGGAACACCACATGCCATCGCTTCCAGAAGTGCCATCGGTAATCCTTCAAATCGTGAACTCATGACGTATATGGAACTTTCCAGATATTTTTCTTGAATGCTTTTTGTCGGAGGGCATAGTGAAAAACTGTTTTCTATATGATGCTTTTCAATAAGCTCTTGCAGGCTGTTCCTATCCTGTCCTTCTCCGTAAATGCGGATATGCCAGTCGGGATGCTTCCGATTGACTTTGATCCAGGCTTCAATCAGGCGGTCATACCCCTTCTGTTCGCTGTATCTTCCTATGCTGATGATTCTTTTCTCCAGGCAGGAACTCCCTTTTTCGGGTGAGAAAGGTAAGAAGTTCGGTATGACATAAGCCTTCTTCACTTCTTTCCAATTATCCGCATCATGTTGTGTCAGAACAACCAGCGCATCCAGTTTTTTTACAGCCTCCTCCTGTTTCTTTCTCCAATGCCGTGCGATTTGCTTGTATGGGAATCCCCGTTGTTCCATCAGATGCAGGTTACGAGTGTATGGTTTGGCTATATGGGATTCTCCTATTTTTACGCTTCCATCATCCAGTTGTGTCAGAAAATCCAATTCTCGGCCCAATGTGCTGATGACAATATCCGGTTTCAAGGTTTTTCAGCCAATACTCCAGCTTCTTTCTGTACAGGTGCATCAGGGTAAAATAATAATATCCTCTTACTAACAGGTTGTGATGATATTGTCTGTCAAAATCAATTGCTATGTCAATGTGCCTGATTCTGGGAGATATCGGGAAAACGGGCGGGCGTTCTTTTTGTGAATCTGTGATAATAAATACATCCTGATGCATTTCGTCAGCCAGATAGTTCGCTTTTTGGATGATGCTCCGGTCTGCGCCTCCCACGGTGCATAGTGCTGTGTATAGATAAACGATGGTCATTTTTCAGTCAGTTTATGAAACAACATTTCCCATTGCGGCATGATGTTTCGGAGTGAGTAGCGTGTTATATTTTGTTTAGCTCTTTTGCCAAAAGCTTTTCTTTCTGCTTCATGTTCTATCAAGTGGCAAAGAGCGTTGGCAAATCCTTGTATATCTCCGTTTTTGACGAGGAGTCCGTCTTCCTGGTTTCTGATGATTTCCGATGGACCGAAAGGACAGTCGAAAGAAACACAAGGAACACCTAGACTCATGGCTTCGATCAAGACCAGTCCAAAACCTTCGTAATTGGAGCTTAGGGCCAGAATGGAACTGTTCAGGTATCTTGCGTTATGTTTTGTGTAAAAGGTATGAATTGTGATGGAGTGTTCCAGCTTTCTGTCTTTAATCTGCCGGTTAAGCTATCCTTATAAAACTCCTTCACCAAATATATCCAGTACTCCAGTCGGGGTGCGGTTTCTGCACGATATTCCATGCGTCAACCAGTCTGTTCGAATCCTTTTTTGTCCAGGTTCAAGTCTTAGCCTGCCGCTATTACACGGGGAGCCTCACAGGAGCTGATTGTTTGTATATCAATAGAGGTGGTGTTCGGAATGATATGTATATTCGGATGTTGTCCCCACATGGCGGCATCTCCTTGTGTCAGTGTGACTATAGCATCGCTGTATCGTTTTACATCACGGAAACATTGGTAGCTGACGTATCTGTCTTTTATATCTTTTAAAAAAACTCGTTTTTGCGGTTTGCAGGTATCCGGGTGTATATTTTGGCGCAATGACGATTCAATGATTTTCTTTGCCTTGCAGTCTAATTTACAGATCAAATCCGCTTTGAAACTGGTATTTCCTGATATGATATCGGGATTGATGAGTCCTGATCTCGTTTTTTTAAGTTTTTGTTCGAATTTATGGTTCAAAGTCCATCCCACTCTCAATTGTTCGAGAAGCGGATGCTGGTATTGCAAATGAAACTTTGTATCCAGATCGATATGTTCCACTTTGTGGGATAACGGGAAAGAAAGAGGATGATTGCCTTGGGAAGAAGTGATAAGATAGACCTCGTGCCCATAAATTTCGGCCAAGTAATTCATCTTATCCGTTAAAATCCGCTCCATGCCTCCTATACGGGCTATGGAGTCGTATACATATACTATTTTCATTCCCCTGGTTTGTTTTTCCGTAAAAATAGTGTATTCTTTTTATATATCCAATAAGAAGTTGTTGAAAATCCTGTCCATATCCGTTTTTTTAATGGAATGTCGGCTGTATTTGGAGTAAAAAGTGGGTTTCAATGGATGAAGATGGGGCTATTTAGTAATTAAAGTCTTTGGAATGTTGTGAGTATCATTTGTTTTTGCGAATATTGCATTTTATAATGATTAGCAGATAATGATGAAAGAGATAACGGTGGTGATGCCGGTTTACAAGGTGGAAAAATACGTATCAGAATGTCTTGATTCCATAATCAACCAAACTTTTGATTGTTTTGAGTGTATCATCATTGATGATTGCTCTCCGGATAACAGTATGCGCCTGATAGAGGATAAGCTGGCCGGATATAAAGGGAACATCAGTTTTAGGATCGTGAGAAATGAGAGGAATGAAGGAGTCTCTGCGGCAAGGAACAAGGGAATAGAACTATCCCGGGGTGGTTATCTTTTTTTTATAGATTCGGATGATATGCTTTATGAGAATTGTCTGGAGAAATTATGGGAGGAAACGAAAAGATATCCGGGGATTGACTTGGTGCAGGGGGATTCTTATTCAGAAGGGATGGAAAACAAAAACAGTGATTTGCAAAGATATACGGAAGGACGGATACGTATCAACAAGCTGTTTCTGGATTCGAAAATAACATCCACTCCGGTCAACAGATTGATCAGAAAGGAGGTGCTGACAGAGAATGCCATTTATTTCAGGACGGGCATTTTGTTTGAGGACTTTTTGTGGTGCTATTTTCTGTATAAAAAGGTGGAAACGTTTGCTTCCGTCAATTCTTTTACTTATTTCTACAGGCGTTCAAATCCTTTCTCAACCATGAATAAGGCGAAAACGGACTTTGACAAGCCGGCAAAGGATTTTATTTTTATCTTGACTGTTTTTAATGAGCACATGGAACAGGAATTGTATGCTGAAAATATCTGTTTCATTTTGAACAAGTTGATGCCGGTGGTGTATAATGCTGCTGTAATAGGGGTTACAAGGGAAAGTAATGATGCGATAGGTAAGTTTAAAAGAAATCTGATAAGGAAGCATTGCAGAGAGTTCCGACCTATGGAGGTTTTGTACGAATTGAATTTGTTCTATCCTTTTTCTCTGCTTTTGAATTGGGGGATTTACAGACATCACATATTGTATAAATACGCTAATCTGATCAAATTGTATTATAAGATATGGGGAAGGTTGTACCGCTGAATCTTCTTGTGTAATGAATATTATTCCCTTAGGTTGGTAGTCTTCTTGTTACATTGGTTGTCGGTTTCTTTTGTAGTCGGCTCATTCATATGTGACAGGATAGCGGAAAAAGCATAATATAATTCTTTGAATGCTTGCAGGCGGAAGAAAAACAGGTATTCAAAAAAGTATTTGGCGGGGAGCCATTCTTTTATTTTTGCCGAAGGGATACACCACGGAAGTGGTGACAGGTAATAGTGGATTTTTTCTTGTCGCAACAGTCTGTTGCATTTCATGCTTGCGTTAAACCGTATGATTAAACTCTCGCGGTCTTGTTTGGACATAGCAAGGGACTGGCCGGATTCGGTACAATAATAAATGATTCTTCTGTCTGTGGTTACTTTGGGGGCATATATACCGACAAGGCATGAAAAATACACATCGTTGGCTATTCTTGTTTCATCGAATTGAATGTGGAATGTTGACAGGAAGCTGCGCCTTATCATTTTGCCCCAAGGAACTTGAGATTGGTATCGCAGTTTGTTTTCCGGGTTTACATCATTGAAGAAGTTGGTATAGTAAGTTCCGCGTCGGCTTTCTTGGGACGGATTGTCGGACATGACAAAACGTACATTGAAATAGATGACTTCATGGGGGCTGTCCATGTATTCGTTTAAGATAGTAAAACAATCGGCTGTAAAGAAATCGTCTGCATCTGCAAAGATAATCCATTTGCCACGGGCGTGGGAGAGTCCTATGTTCCGTGCGTATCCTGCCCCTTTTCCCTCTTTAGTGAACAGGATTTCCGTATTTTTTCTGCCGTTTCCCGGAAAATGAGAAAAATCGACAGATTCGGAGTTGCTGTTGTCATCAATGATAATGATTTGAATTTCATCCCAAGTGGGAATTGAGCACAGACAGCGTTCCAGAAGACGGGGGGTATTCTTGTGCGGAATAATGATGCTGTAATGGTAACTTGTGTTCTTTGTCATTCTTCTTCTTTTTGCAAAGATATTGATTTATATTCAGCATCATGCATTATCTTGATAATATCTCGATGAGTATGAGAATCTTTCACTGGAAATTCGGGGTGATAATGCCCTCATGCCCTCATTGTGTGCACAACTGGTTGTTTATGAACTATTTGTATAGTGATGGTAAAAAATTGTAGCTCTCACTTATGCTCTCATGCCCTCACTGTTTTTTGGAGCAGAATTTCATATAATCTATTTGTTATCAGTAATATATCCTTTTTTATAAGTTGTTCCGATTTAATATGAAGTAGGATGTTCTCAGGCTTTTTCTTTGCAAAAAGTGTGTCTGAAGGGGGGATACCTCTATGGAATATGGCAAATTTCCGATGGCAGTAAAAAGATCAGGAGGTTTTTAAAAAAGCTCGCCATCTTTTTAAAAAAGACAAGGTCTTTTTTTATTTGACTTGTTGTTTTTGGGGGAGCAGGATTTCACATATGTACGTGCCGCTCTATACGTATGTACGTGCCGCAGATACCTGCTTTGTATTATATGATATTCTTTCTTCATTCCGCATTTATTTTCATTTCTTTATTGTATCTTTGCGAAGAAAGAGTGTAATCTAAATTCCATGAGAATATTATTTTATTGTGATACTGTCTTCAGTTTCGGCGGAGTACAGCGTGTGTTGGCTGAAATAGCCAAGGCTTTGTCCGGAAAACATGAAGTCACGATACTGACCACGGATACTTGTACGGACTTGTCGATGTACGGATATGCCGAAAGTACCGTGCGGTTTGATTCTTTCTCTTATTCCGCCTCCTCTTTCATCGAGCGTTTGTTATGTAAAGGCTATAGTTTTTTATATAAACATGGGTTGCCTCATACCCGGCTGACTTCAGAATGGTATGCTGCCAGTTTTTTCCCTTCTTCTTATAAACGGACATTGGCAAGGAAAATAAATACCCGGCAATGTGATGTAGTCATCGGGGTACATGCTTTTATGGCTCTGCACCTCTCTGCAGTAAAGAGTCGGATCCGGACAAAGACTGTTGGGTGGCTGCATAATTCTTATGAAGCATTTTTTGAGAAAGAAACTCCCTATTTGCCGGGATTGGATTGCTTTTTTCAAGTCCAGATGGGGAAATTGGACGAGAGGGTGGTTTTAAGTCATGCAGATGCCGGTTGTTTCTTTCGGAAAATGAACCTGTGCTGCGAGGTGATATACAATCCTCTGACTGTACTGCCTAAAGGTCGGGGAAAGAAGGAATATAGAAGGATTTTGGCGGTCGGTCGTTTTTCATTCGGACATAAAGGATTTGATATTTTAATAAAAGCTTTTTCTGTTTTTGTGAAAACTCATCCGGACTGGACACTGGAAATTGTGGGGGAGGGTCCTGAGGAAGCGCTTTACCGTTCATTGATCAATGAATATGAATTGGAAAAGAGCATCGCGCTGCATCCTTTCACGAAAGAGGTGCAGGAGTATTATGCACATTCCAGTATGTATGTGCTGAGTTCCCGTTGGGAGGGATTCGGCCTGGTGATGATAGAGGCTATGGCGCACGGGTTACCTGTTATTGCATCTGATTTACCGATAACGCGCGAGTTGTTGAAAGACAAAGATATGGCCGTTCTTTTTGAAACAGGGAATATAGCTCAGCTGGCCGGTTGTATGTCGTATATGGCTGATCGGACGGATTGGGAATGGATGGGAAATAAGGCGGTGGAGTATGCTGATACATTTCATATAGAGAAGGTATGTGACAGTTGGAATAATTTACTAAAAAAGTAGTGTATGGTACAAGATGAACAGGAAAAATGGGATATTGTGATCAAGCCTCGGTCCGGTTTGTTCCGGTTGGATCTGGAAGAGGTATGGCTGTATAGGGATTTGCTGGTAATGTATATCAGACGGGATATCGTCACTTTTTATAACAGACTGTTTTAGGACCGTTATGGTTTGTTGTCCAGCCACTGCTTACTACCGTCATGTTCATGTTTGTTTTGGCGGTATTGCCGGTATTCCTACCGACGGACTTCCCCAACCGCTAGTTTTATATGGCGGGCTTACTTTGCTGGAATTATTTCTCGGAGTGTTTAAGCCGCTGTTCGGATACGTTCAACGCCAATCAGAATGTATTTGGAAAAGTATATTTCCCTCGTCTGGTGGTACCCTTGTCCATCGTTATATCTTGCATGATAAAGATGGGCATTCAGTTCGGATTGTTCGTTTTAATTTATATTTACTATTTGTGCAACGGATATTCGTTGATGGTCAACGGATATGCTTGGTTGGCTCCCTTGCTGCTGCTCATGTTGGCAGGACTTGGTTTGGGGTTCGGATTATTGATATCCTCCTTGACGACCAAGTACCGTGACTTGCGTTTCTTGATTACTTTCGGGGTACAGTTGTGGATGTATGCCACTCCGGTTATTTACCCTTTGTCCGTGATGAGGCAGAGTCATGAGCAGTATATGTGGATCATTGTGGCGAACCCGCTGACTTCCCTTATCGAAACATTTAAATTCGGATTCTTGGGGGTGGGGACTTTCAGTTGGTTCCACTTAGGCTACACGTTGGTGTTTGCAGTGGTGATAATGCTTTGGGGGATGGTGACTTTTAATAGAGTGCAACGTAGTTTCATGGATGTGATTTAAAAAAAGGGACAGAATGGGAAAAATAGCGATAGAGTTTCAGAATATCAGCAAGCAATATGCATTGGGAAGCATCGGAACCGGCACGCTGAGCCGTGATTTGAATCGTTGGTGGGCGCGGATCCGTGGAAAGGAGGACCCGTATCTCAGAATCGGGGAAGAGAATGACCGTTCCAAGAAAGCGACGGGAGATTTTGTATGGGCGTTGAAAGATATTAATTTCCATGTGGAGGAAGGTGAAGTGCTGGGTATTATAGGTAAGAACGGTGCGGGAAAGTCCACTTTGTTGAAAATCCTTTCGCGGGTGACTTCTCCTACTGCCGGTTGTATCCGTGCACGGGGGCGTATTGCCTCTTTGCTGGAAGTGGGTACAGGCTTTCATCCCGAAATGACAGGACGGGAGAATATTTATATGAATGGTTCCATCATGGGGATGACCAAGGCGGAGATTACCCGCAAGTTGGATGAGATTGTGGCTTTCGCCGGTGTGGAGAAATATATCGATACTCCCGTAAAACGTTATTCTTCGGGTATGACCGTGCGGTTGGGATTTGCTATCGCCGCCCATCTGGAGCCGGAAATTCTGGTGGTGGACGAGGTGTTGGCAGTGGGCGATGCGGAATTCCAAAAGAAGGCTATTGGCAAGATGCAGGATGTGTCGAAAGGAGAGGGACGGACAGTCTTGTTTGTCAGTCATAACATGGCAGCGGTAAGAAGTTTGTGTACAAAAGGAATATGCTTGGAAAATGGTACCGCGGTTTATCAGGGGACGGTTCATTCTGCCATCGATTATTACTTGAAAGAGAAAGGGACGGTCCGGAAAAGTAAAATTATAGATTATGTGGGTTGGACGAAAAATACGCTTCATATAGATTGCATTGAGATAAACGGAACGGAATGTGCCTCTTCCACTATTCATGGAGGTCAGAATTTTCTGACTGTGAAAATACAGGGATATTCTGAAGAGGATATGATGTATGATGTAATGCTGGTTTTGAAGAGCAGGACGGAAGTGCCTTATGCTACTTATGCTCCGGGACATTATTACGGGAGTATCAGTCATTTACCTAAAGGGGATTTTTGCATCGAGAGGCGTATAGGGCTTCCGCCTGTGCTGAGTAAAGGTGTCCTGCAGGCAGATTTGTTTATACATCATCCTATGGTGGAATATTATTTGAAAGCAGTTCGTTGCTGTTTGCTGGAATGTGAGGGGTTTCAAAGTGGATTCGGGCATGCACTGACACAAACGTCCAACGGCTTTATCGGATTGGAGGATATAAAAGTTTGATCATTATGTTCTACTATGGAGATGAAGAAAAAAACGAATCGTATATAGTTTGACTGGAAGAGGGTTGTTCTCAGAGTTGTCTAACCTTGCTTTGGCATTGGTCTATGCGGACTATAATCAGGAAGAGCTGACTGTCAATACAAGGAACTGGAATGCAAGGGTAGAGAAAGGCTGGAGTGATTATTTCGAATCGGTCTTGCCAAACTGTAACGGGGTGATGTGTTCGCAATATATTGTTTATAAAAAGGGGAAACCTTGGTGGGGAAATATCTATTATAATCCGTCCGCTTTTTTCCGGTATTATATTTTCTATATAATGAATAGGATATATCTGTTATTTCATCCGGAAACGGAACTAGGGAATGAGGTCTTTCTAAAAATGAGATCGGAGGATTTTCTGGAGAAACTGGAAGATATCAGAAATGATTATGGTTCTGCCTTGCGGAAAATATTAAAATTTAATGAAAAGACAACCGGCTATATAGAAAAAAGGAAAAGCGAGATGAATTTGCCGGTAGATTACATAGCGGTACATATAAGGCGGGGAGATAAGATAGTTTCCCGTGAGATGAAGGAACTTGGTTTGTCTCTTTATATTGATGCTGTTAAAGGGAAGAAGCATATCAGCCGTAATGTGTTTATAGCTACGGATGATGGTTCTGTGACGGATAAGTTGAAATCCGTACTGGTTGCCGAAGGATTTAATGTTTACTGGAACACAGCTGTGACACAAACAGGATTTGACGAGTCTTTGTTTAATACAAAGGATAAAAAAAGTAGATATATAGATACGTTGAATATGCTGTTGGATATGGATATTCTGATCCATTCTTCATTTTTTATCGGTACTTATACTTCGAATGTCAGCCGGATTGTGCCTCTGTATGTCGGATTCGAAAAATCGCTCAGTCTGGATGACGAATGGAAACTTTAGATTGTAAAAAGCGGAAAATTATGTCACAAAGAAAATTTTCGATTATAACCATTAATTATAATAATAAAGAAGGGTTGAGGAAAACCATAGAAAGTGTGGTCGGTCAGTCTTTTAGGGATTTTGAGTATATTATTATTGACGGAGGGTCTACGGATGGAAGTATTGAAGTGATAAAAGAGTATGCCGGTAAAGTGGACTATTGGGTATCGGAGCCGGACAAGGGTATTTATCATGCCATGAATAAAGGAGTTTTACAGGCGCATGGAGAGTATTTGAACTTTATGAATTCCGGTGATGAATTTTATAACAATGGTGTGTTGCAGGAGGTGGCACCTTCATTGGACAGCGATATTGTTGTTGGAAAAATAGTGCATGGCACAGAGGTGTGGGGATTTCATAAGGAGGATATAACGCTGATGGATTTGATTCGGGGAACTGTATTGCATCAGGCTTCATTCTTCCGTAAAGAACTTTTTGATGAAAACAGGTATGACGAGAGTTATAAGATTGTATCCGATTGGAAATTTTATATTCAGACCTTGATATTCAACAATGCGACGTTCCGCAATATTCGTTCCATCGTTTGTAGGTTTGTACCCGGAGGGGTCAGTGAAACGGATGCCGGAACAAGAGATATGGAAAGAAAGCGGGTGTATAAGGAACTGTTTCCGGATAGAATGATGAAGGATTATATAAGACTGGAAAAGGTGGAATCTCCTTTATTGGAACTGATTCCCGAACTGAATAAAACTGCGGGCCTTCATCAGATGGCATACAAATTGGTCTGTGCCTTGTTGTGGGTGCATGGAAAGATAAAACGGGTGCGTGTTAAGTAAGCAGTAAATTGGTCTTTTCACTTGAGCCATGCCCGCAGGATAAGTCTGATGCCATATAGCGCATACTTTATTTTTAGAGAAAGTGGAAGATGTATATAATTGTTTTTTCTGATTCTTAGCATTCTGTCCCATAATTCATTGAAGGGGATTTCCCGTGAGTGTTGGGTATAGAACAAGAACGAACTTTTTATGTAATCGGCCGACAAAGCACGTAGAATATAGGTGGGGAATGTAGCCGAAAGTGAAGTCATCAGGTCGAATGCATCCATGAAAGTGCACAGTTTGGGGGTGTAGTTTTTTTGCGACAGGTTCATGGCGCTTGATTTTCTTGTGACATAGTGATAATAGGGGGAAGTGGTGTATGCGGCTGATTGGCAGTGGCTCAGGTATTGAAAAATAAAGAGCCTGTCTTCATTATAATAAATATGTTCATTGAATTTTAGGTGATGTTTGTCAATGATTTCTTTATGATATAATTTATCCCATAAGTTTCCTTTGTATTTGTAATGCCTGTCGTTAAACAGGGAGTGAATGGCCTCCCACTGGGTTAATTTGCCGGATTTCACTTCGTTGATGTGGTAAATCGGACGACCATCTTCATTTTCAATGATATATCCGCAAGTAGCCAGACTGGCTTCGTTTGTCCGGATAAGTTGATAAAGAGTGGCTATCATATCCGTTTCTATCCAGTCGTCGCTATCCATGAAAGCTATATATTCTCCTTTTGCGGTTTCCAGTCCTTGGTTTCGTGCATGGCTGACTCCTTGGTTCAGAGTGTGTATTACCTGTATTCGTTGGTCCTTGCAGGCGTATTCGTCACATATTTTCCCGCTTCCGTCCGTACTTCCGTCATTAACCAGCAGTACTTCAATGTCTGTCAGTGTCTGGTTTAAGACGCTGCTGATACACAAAGGCAGGAATTTTTTCTGTATTGTATATAGGGATGATGACAGAAACCAACGGCATAACTTATAATTCTGTGAGTTTATAAATAAGATCATTCTTTAGTCGGCGAAGCGTATAAAGCAGGTTGCTCGGATTCTGAAACGTTTCTTCCAAGGGCATGATGACGGGAACATACTTTATCTTTAACCGGTGCCTTATGCAATAGACATTGATCAATCTTTCTGATAAATAGCCGAACAGACGTGCCTGATCCGGATAGGCGGACAGTTTTACCCGTTTTTCTAATTCAAACAATACGCTGAATAGCCACGTGGGAGTATTCGTCAAAATGTTTCCGTCCGGTGATAAACATATTATATCCGGAATAGGCATTGCAGTGATACATGAATGTATGAAAAGCTTCAGCATATTCGGGTGTGAGGTGTTGAATGACTTCTTTCAGCAAATTGAGGTCATTGACTAGATGGAATATGGCGTATTGTGTAGCGACGTTATAGGGATAATGACGCTTGGGAGAGAGGATGATGTCATAATCATTTAATAAGGTTTCTAAATCAGGAAATCGGTAAGTTTCTTTTAGAAATGAATCTATGTTGATGAAACTCCTGTCTGGTGAAAAAGCCGGAAACGGGCGATGAAAATCAAAGAAGCGTCTGTAATGATTGAGCCCTATTAATGTCACACTTTAGATTTTTCCAAGCCCCAATAATGGGCGGTTAGTTCACAAAAAGTGAGGATTCCTGTCGGATATATTATCTCCTGTGTTATCTAGTACAGGGAAGAATCGGGCACTGGTTAGGGAGGCCCCCACCTGTATGGGACAG
>ENA-OQKC01000116-OQKC01000116.1-human-gut-metagenome-genome-assembly--contig:-NODE-116-length-31300-cov-3.932538_pt1 | contig 31300 bp, 26 predicted proteins | sample MGYA00242774_ERZ504790 | MGnify/ENA primary metagenome ERZ504790 (study PRJEB26092, sample SAMD00036419) | human gut metagenome | host: Homo sapiens | study: EMG produced TPA metagenomics assembly of...
CAGGCCCAGCGCGCTGAGGTCTTTGTCCAGCAGGTCGAGGACCTTGTTGTTGTCGTCCGCCGCAAGGATGCGCAGCTTGCTGTCCACGCCCACTGCAGCTGTTCGCGCTCCTGCTGCTGCTCCAGCACCGGCAGATAGACATAGAAGGTCGTGCCTCTGCCGATGGTGCTCTCCGCCCGGATGCGGCCCCGGTGGGTGCGGATGATCTGGTCCGCCAGAGCAAGGCCGAGGCCGGTGCCTTCGCCGGTCCTCTTTGTGGTGAAGAAGGGCTCGAAGATGTGCTGCATCGTCTCCTTGTCCATGCCGCAGCCGGTGTCGGTGACGCTCAGGCAGACGTAGCTCGACCATTCCTCGGAGATCTTCTCTTCCGGGAAGAGCGCCGCCAGCTCACTGCGCGGCACGACGCTGCCCCGGATGGTCAGCTTTCCGCCCTCGGCGCCGATGGCGTGGATGGCGTTGATGCTGATGTTCAGCATCACCTGCTGCAGCTGGGTCGCGTTGCCCAGAACACATTCGCCGCTCAGCTCATTTTCTTCCTTCAGCTCTACGTTCTTCGGGCAGTTCGTCTCCACCAGCTTCCGGGTCTGATGGAGCAGTCCCTCCACAGACACGGCGTCGTAGACCGTCTCCACGTTTTTCCGGCTCATGGAGGAGATCTGTTTCACAACCTCCTGCGCCTTCTGCGCCGCCTCGCTGATCTCCATCGCGTTGTCATAGATCTCGCTGCCCGGGTCGGCGTCGGCCATGATGAGGTCGGCATAGCCGGTGATGGGGGTCAGGAAGTTGTTGAACTCATGGGCGATGCCGCCGGTGAGGGTCCCCATCATCTGCAGCCGCTGGCCGTGGGCCAGCGACTCTTCGCTGCGGTGGAGCTCTTCGAGGGTCTGGTTCAGGGTCTTCAGATCGCTGATCTCGGTGGCGCTGCGGCGGTCGCGCTCCTGCAGCCGGAACATCTGGAACATGAAGAGCACCAGCACCAGCGCCACGCCGCCGAAGATGAGGACCACCTTCACGAAGCTCTGCTGTACCGGCTCGTAGAAATCGTCGTAGTCCACCACGGCGCTGACGATCCAGAAGCTGCCCCCCACGTCCAGATGACGGAAGGCGCTGATCTTATGCACCCGGGGCAGATCCGGGTCGGCCCACCAGTAGGAGTAGTAGTCCAGCGTGCCGGATTCCTCTTCCTGCTGCGCGCGCAGCAGCTCACTCAGACTGCTCATGTCCAGCTCCTTCCCCTGATAGATGCGCTGGCGGCCCTCCACGACCTTGATGCCCCACTGAACGGCTTCGGGGTGCATGACCACAAGGTTATCGTTATTCTTTATCATGATGTAGCCGTTCCTGCCGACATGGATCTCCGAGATGAGCTGCCGATACATGACCGTGGAGTCTACCACGAGGCAGGCTGTCTCATCCCCGGCCTTCCTCTTCATCACAAGATAGTGCTCATCGCCGCTGTGGTACTGCCAGTAGGAGATGTCCTCCGTCCGGGTGATGGGGACATCACAGACGGCGCTGAGGCCGTAGCAGCTGTAGATGACCTCGCCGTTGCTGTTTTCCAGCCAGACGTCCCGGATGGTATCGCTCCGGGCCACCGTGGGGCGGAACGCTTTGCCGGCCTCCGCTTTTTCGGCGATGGAGTCCAGCCGGTCGGCGTATTCCTCCAGCAGGACGCGGATGCTGTCGGCGGTGCTCTGCACCACCAGCTCCATCTGCCTCGTCTGGCTGTCCATCATGGCGGTGCGGTAGTCCTTCCACACCATACCCACTACGACAGCCAGTGCGGCTACCGTGACGACGCCGATGGCCAGCGGCACCCACAGGGTGCGCAGCGTCTGGAACCATGTCTTTTTCGGGGCGTTCTCCTTCATACCGAGTCCTCCTTTGGGGCGGTCTTGCTCTTCCTGTCTAAAAATGTTATAATTTTATTTATCACAATTGAAACAAATTTTCCGGTCAGAAAAGTACAGGGAGTTATCATGTCGTATCATGTTCTTATTGTAGACGATGATCCAGCGATTTGCAAACTTTTATCGAAAGTTATGATAAGCAATGAGATGGACCCCCTCGTCGTCAACAGCGGCGCGGCGGCGCTGGACCTCATCGCGCGGCAGAGCAGCACGCTGGATATGATCCTGATGGACATCACGCTGGGCGACATGGAGGGCTTCGATGTCATCCAGACCATCCGGCGCAACGGCGTCACCACGCCGGTCATCATCATCAGCGGCCGCAACGAGGACTATGATTTCATGTACGGCCTCTCGCTGGGCGCCGACGACTATGTCACCAAGCCCTTTCGCCCCCAGATTCTGGGCGCAAAGGTCAAGGCCCTCATCCGCCGCAGCAAGAGCTTCTCGCAGGAGAACAACCAGCAGATCAGCTGCGGCCCCTTCCTCTGCGACACCACCACCATGCGCTTTTATAAAAGCAATGTGGAGCTGAACCTCTCCGAGAAAGAGCGCAGCCTGCTGCTGCTCTTCGTGCGCCACCCGCAGCAGGTGTTCACCAAGGATATGATCTACGAGCAGATCTGGGGCAACCTCATCGCTGTGGACGACAACGCCATCATGGTCTATATCAACCGCCTGCGCAGCAAGATCGAGGACAACGCCCGCACGCCCCAGCACATCATCACCATCCGCGGCGTCGGCTATCGTTTCGTGCCGTAAGAGCGTTATTTATTTTTTCATAGAAACAAAGAAGAGCAGCCAACTGCGCGCGGTGCAGTTGGCTGCTCTCTGGTTTTATGCCGGTATAAAACACAAAACCTTGAAAAAGGAGAATCGCATGAAGCTTGTGTGCATATTTAGCCGCAAAAGCGGGGGTGAGAAGAGCGAAGGAATCTCCGTGAATCCATTCCGAAGCGTGGTTGGCAAGCCACATTCCCGCTTTTACGCTATATCACTCAATCTTCGCGGAAAGAGAAAGGCTTGACTTCGCGGACGACGTCCATGACAGTGCCGTCGCGGGCCTCGATGATGCCCACGATGCGGTCGCCGAACTGGACCTTCTCAGGCTCGCCGACGATGGAGTAGGCGATGTCGCGCAGCTCCTCGATGGTCTTCAGAGGCACGCAGTCAGCGGCCTTCAGAGCCTCCAGCAGATCGGGACGGCGGGGGTTGACGGCCACGCCGTAGTCGGTGACGACGATGTCCACGCTCTCGCCCGGGGTGGTGACGGTGGTCACGTCGGTGCAGATGGCCGGGATGCGGCCCTGCAGCAGAGGAGCGATGACGATGGTGCATTTTGCACCCTGTGCGGTATCGGGATGGCCGCCCTGTGCGCCGGTGATGATGCCATCGGAGCCGACGACGACGTTGCAGTTGAAATGGGTATCAACCTCCAGAGAGGCCAGGATGACGTAATCCAGCTTGTTGACGAAAGCGCCCTTGTTCATCGGGCTTGCGTACTCGCCGGCAGAGATGGGGAAGTGGTTGGGGTTGGAAGCGACGTTGTTGACCGCGTCGAGGTCGAAGTCCTGGGTATCGACCAGCTTGCGGGCCAGACCACGGTCCAGCAGCTCGCACATGGGCTTGGTCAGACCGCCGACGCCCAGACCCATGTGGATGTTCTTCTCTTCCATGATCTTGGACAGAGAGATGGTGGAGGCGATGGATGCGCCGCCGACACCGGTCTGATAAGAGAAGCCGTCCTTGAAGTAGGGGGTGTTTGCAACGACCTGAGTGCAGTACTCTGCCATCAGGATCTTGCGCTGGTCGGTGGTGGGCTTTGCGGCGCCGGTGGCGAGTCTTCTCGGGGGATGCCGATCTGGTCCACGACGCAGACGTAATCCACCTTGGTCTGGTTGATCTCTGCGGGGTAGTTGGGGTAGTCCACGAGGCAATCGGTGACAGCGACGACATAGTCAGCCATCTCAGCGTCCACGTAAGCATAGCTCAGGACGCCGCAGTTGGTCTTGCCGCCCATGCCGGAGCAGTTGCCGTACTCGTCGCAGGAGGGTGCGCCGATGAAGGCGATGTCCACATGGGTCTCGCCGGTCTCAATGGCGCGGACACGGCCGCCGTGGCTGCGCATGGTAGCCAGGCCCTTCAGCTTGCCATGAGAAATAGCATCGCCGATCTTGCCGCGGACGCCGGAGGACTCGATGTTGACGATGGTGCCGTCCTCGATCATGGGGACGAGGGCGTCATGAGCCTTGCCCAGAGAGCTTGCGCTCAGGGTGATGTTCTTGAAGCCCATCTTGTGGATCTCTTCCATCACCATGCAGACCACGAGGTCGCCCTCGCGGAAGTGGTGGTGGAAGGAGACGGTCATGCCGTCGTGGGCGTTGCACTTGACCAGAGCCTCGTGGATGTCCTTGACCATCTTGTCGTGGTCATTGCGCATCACGGGGGTGATCTTCGGGCTGGCCTTCTGGAAAGCCTTGCCGTCCTTATAATTGTTGCCCTGAAAGACCTCTTTGCCGGTGCGCTCGAGGATCTCTTCGGGAATTTCTCTGCCGACTGCGTTCAACATAATTACAAATCCCCCTTATACACGCCGGATGCCTTTGCCAGATCGATGGTGCGCTTTGCGCCATCGTAGAAAGCGATGTCGATCATCTTGCCGTCCACGGTGAAGACGCCGATGCCCAGTGCCTTCTTGCTGTCGATCTCCTTGACGACCTTCTCAGCGAAGATGATGTCCTTCTGGGTGGGCGTAAAGATCTCATGCACGATGGGGATCTGACGGGGGTTGATGATGGATTTGCCGTCGAAGCCCATCAGGTGGATGTTCTCCACGTCCTTGCGGAAGCCGTCCATGTCCTTCAGGTCGGTGTAGACGGTGTCGAAGCACTGCACGCCTGCTGCGCGGGCTGCAATGATCATCTGCTGGCGGGCGCCCATCAACTCGATGCCGGTGCCGGTGATGTGGGTCTGCAGGTCCTTGGTGTAGTCGCCGCCGGACAGTGCGATGCCGAACAGGCGCTCGTCAGACTCGCAGATCTCCAGAGCGTTCATGACGCCGCGGGCAGACTCCAGAGCGGCGATGATGAGGACTTCGCCCTCGGGACGGCCATAGGTCTTCTCGTCCTCGGCGATGGCAGCAGCCACGCGGCGGACATCCTCGGCGTGCTCGGTCTTGGGGATGCGGATGGAATCGCAGCCGCCGGCCACGCAGGCGCGGATGTCTTCACGCCAGTAGGGGGTGTCCAGACCGTTGATGCGGACGACCCGCTCTGCACCGCGGTAATCCACGGTCTTCAGGGCGTGATACAGGCTGAAGCGGGCGACATCCTTCTGGTTCTCGGCGACAGCGTCCTCGAGGTCCAGCATCAGGGAGTCGGCCTTATAGATGTAAGGGTCCTTGATGAGGCCGGGCTTCTGCGCATTCAGGAACATCATCGTGCGGCGCAGGCGCTTCTTGTTCGGATTATTCATCGAATGGCACCTCCCCAAGGCAGATTCTCATACTGGTCAACAGAGCGGAACACCGCGCCCTCGATGCGGGCCTTCAGGGTGCAGTCCAGTGCGCCCTTGTCCACGATGGTGATGCGGACGTTGTCGATGTCCAGATCCTTCAGGGTCTCCAGCGCGACCTTGCGCAGCTGGTTGCCGTACTGGTGGATGACGGAGCTTTCGAGGGAGAAATCGATCTTGCCCTCACCCGGCTCGACGGTCACCATGCAGTCGCTGGATTCCAGAGTGCCAGCCGTGGCTGCTTTCTTGATCTCCATGCTTTTTTCCTCCTTGGCAGGTGGTTTCTTCAATCGTTATACCGTACTTGCGGGGCAGCGCCTCACTGCGCCGCTCCTGATGGTTCTATCATAATCGGACAATCTTACAAAAGGCATAGCGCCAGTCTTAATATTCGTTAAGAATCGCCAAAAATTTCTCTTGTACACAAGTTTTATTCCATTTTGGCATACTTTCCGAGCCACCACAATGCCGATCCACCGTTCCCCGGTTTCGGAGAGCAGCAGACCGACTCTGAAACTATGATACCTTAAGACCGGACGTTTGTAAAATCGTCAGATCCGATCTTGAACCATTCTCTGGGAGAATGGTTGCTTACTGGTTGTTCCGATAGTAGTTGATGAGGCAGCCGTCGGCGATGATCTGACGCTCCGGCTCGGTGAGGGCACCGGTGGAGACCGGGAAGGCGGTCACGGTGCCGTCCGGTTTGACGGCGTAAGCAGTAAAGCTGGCCTTGTTCTCGAGAACTGCCTCGCGGATGCCGGGCACAAAGATGTAGTCGCCCAGCTCGAACACCTCGGGGTTCTCTACGAGGAAGGGCGTCATACCCCAGTTGATGCAGTTGGAGCGATAACGCTTGGTGGCGTACTGCTTGGCAAAGTTAGCGGATGCACCCATGACACGCTGGCAGGAAGCGGCCTGCTCACGGGCGGAACCGTCGCCGGGCATATTGGCGAAGATAGTGGAGCCGATGTCGGTGTGGGCGGGATCGTTCTTCACACCAGCCTTAGTCAGGGCAGCATAGACGTTCAGGACTTCCTCGGGCAGAGCCTTGCCGGCCTCACGGTCGCGCTCGATCTGGCGCATGACCTTGCTGCGGCCCACGTACTGGGGATCGCGGCGGCTCAGAGCGAACTCCGACAGACGTTCGGGGTTGGAGCGATAGGAAGAAGTCTCACCAGAGGGGATCAGCTCGTCGGTGGTGGTGACGGGGTCGGTGATGTAGGAGCAGACCTTGACCAGCAGATCGTCGGTCAGGGCAGGCATCTCGGGCCAGTCCTTGATGTTCGGGCCGAAGCGCAGCTCGGCATCCGGTTCGGCATGGCCCCAGCCGTTGTAAACGCGCTTCTCGTACAGGGAGGCGTTGTAGTGGTACTCAGGGTTCGTATACTCCACGTCCAGATCGGTGGCAGCGGTCAGCTTACCGCCGTTGGCTGCGGTGGCCGCGATGGACCGGGCGTCCATCAGGGCAACGGCAGCCATCTGGCTCTCGCCCGGCTTGGAACCCTCGCGGTTCGGGAAGTTGCGGGTGGTGTGGCGGATGGAGAACTCGCCGTTGGCCGGGCAGTCGCCTGCACCGAAGCAGGGGCCGCAGAAGCACTCGCGCATGATGGCACCGGCGTTGACCAGATCGTTGGCACGGCCATTCTTGAGCAGTTCGCTCAGGGCGGGCATAGAACCCGGATAGATGCTCAGGGTGAAAGCACCGTTGCCGCAGCTCTGACCCCGCAGGATGTCGGCAGCGGCGCAGATGTTGTCGAAGGTGCCGCCGGCGCAGCCTGCGATCTCGCCCTGATCGACCCAGATGGCACCATCGTGGAACTTGCTGTCCAGATTCATCTTGGCACCCTTGATCTGCTTGTTGGCCTCTTCCTGTACAGCGTGCAGGATATCGGCAGCGTTGGCCTGCAGCTCGTGGATGGTGTAGGTGTTGGAGGGGTGCATCGGCATAGCGATGGTGGACTCAATGGTGCTCAGGTCGATGTAAACGCAGCCATCGTAGTAGGCCACCTCCGCAGGCTGCAGCTTCTTGAAGTCCTGCGGACGGCCGTGGATGGTGTAGTAACGCTGGGTCTCCTCATCGGTGACCCAGATGGAGGACCAGCAGGTGGTCTCGGTGGTCATGACGTCGATGGCATTGCGATACTCGATGGGCAGGCCGGCAATGCCGGGGCCGACGAACTCCATGACCTTGTTCTTGACATAGCCCTTCTTATAGACGGCACCGCAGATGCTCAGAGCCACGTCGTGGGGACCGATGCCCGGGCGGGGCGTGGCGGTCAGGTAGATGGCAATGACCTGCGGACGAGCGAAGTCATAGGTGCGGCCCAGCAGCTGCTTGGCCAGCTCGCCGCCGCCCTCGCCGACCGCCATGGTACCCAGAGCGCCGTAACGAGTGTGGGAGTCGGAGCCGAGGATCATGCGGCCGCCGCCTGCCATGGTCTCACGGTTGTAGCTGTGGATGTTGGCCATGTTGGTAGGGACGTAGATGCCGCCGTACTTGTGGGCAGCGGAGAGGGCGAACTTGTGGTCGTCCTCATTGATGGTGCCGCCGACAGCGCAGAGGCTGTTGTGGCAGTTGGTCAGGACGTAGGGCAGGGGGAACTGCTTCATGCCGGAAGCACGGGCGGTCTGGATGATGCCGACATAAGTGATGTCGTGGCTGGTCATGGAGTCGAACTTCAGTTGCAGCTGGTCAGGATCACCGCTCTTGTTGTGGGCCTGCAGGATACCGTAGGCCATAGTGCCTTTCTCAGCTTCCTTTGCGTCCACGATGCGGCCGGTCTTCTGGGCCACTTCCTCAGGGCAGGAGCAGATGGTCTCGCCGTTTACGAGGTAGATCCCGTTATCGTATAATTTCAGCATGGTACTCTCCTTTTTTCACACATTTGCGTTCTTATACTCTCTCAAAAAGGCACTCCGGAAAAGGGGAGCCTCCCCTCCCCCGGAGTGAATCAGACTTTTACAGAACCATAGAAACGATGAGGTTGAATATAGCTGCAACACCGATGCTGATAGGCGTTGCGACGAACAGCAGACGGTTGAACAGGCTGCTACGCTCTTCCTCATTGCCACAGGAACCCAGAATCAGGGAACCGCCGGAAGAGAAGGGGCTGATTGCACTGCTCTGCGCGCCGAGAACCGTGCAGGTGAACAGATTGACCGCGCCCAGACCCGTCGTTGCGGACAAACCGGGGATCAGCGGGAACAGAGCCGGGCAGACAACACCGGTGGTAGAGCTGAAGAAGCTCATGACTGCGCCGACCAGACTGAATGCGATCGGAACCAGGAAGGTCGGAACGTTGCTGCCGATCCAGTTGGACAGCAGGTCAATGGTTCCAGCCTCAACTGCAACGGCGATCAGCATACCAGCTCCGGCGATCATCAGGATAGTATTCCAAAGGAACACGAGCGATGATCTCCTTCTGCGGAGCAAGCTCCATCAGCAGCGCAATGACAGCGAAGACGAATGCGACCAAGCCGACGTCGATCTTTCCTGCAACCAGCTTGATGACCGCATTGCCGGGGATCAGCAGCTTGAGCAGCGGGAAAACCAGAAACGACTGCCATCATCGCGACCATGAGATAGAGCGTCTGCTTCTGTGCGGTGGTGTATGCTTCCGTTTTTTCAAACTTGACATCTTTGCCGATGTTGCGGTTTGCAGGCAGTGCAAAACGGAAAATCGTAATGAGGATCAGAGAGAACAGGACTGCCAGACCGAACATTTTCAGGCAGGTCACGAAAGAATCAATGGCTTCCAGTTCGGGAGCTGCCTCATAGGAGCTGTCCATCAGACCACGGAAGATAACGCCAAGCGCAGCCGTCGGGAAATCACCGCCCGCCAATGCGCCGCAGTTGATGGCGACTGCACCGGTCAGCTTGTCCATCTTGGACTCTTCGCAGATGAGCAGGGTGATGGGTGCAAGGAAGGCCAGAACCGTGAAATAGGCTGCGCCCATCACCGACAGGATGACCGCCACCGCAAACAGCGCATAGGGCAGCAGACCCGGAAACTTCCGGCAGGCATACAGCAGAGAGCGGGAGATCTTTTCCAGCGTTCCATTTGCTGCAGCGACATTGTAAAAGAGCGAAACGGAGATGATGACGAACATCGTATTGGTCGGCCAGAACGCGATCAGCGCTTTGGGCTTCAGCCCCATCCAGAAACAGCCGATAAAATATGCAAATACAATGCAGAAGAAACCCGTATTGATCTTGGTTTTATAGCCAAGAAAGACTGCCAGTGCGATGGCAGCGATAATAACAGCACTTTGCATGGAACATCCTCCTTATTCCACTTCTTCGGCGTTACTCGATGCCGAGCAAGCCTGCCGCAATGGTATGCGACATATAGTAAATCTGGTCGTCCGGCACACCATGATCCGACAGATATTGGAGATACTGCTGCATCGCGATCTCCCAGTGAGGATTCTCGGTCTGACCGCCGTCTGTGCTGATAAGCACGTTCTTATAGCCGACCTCACGGATGACCTCGAGGTTTTCGGGCAGATTGCTCTTGTACTTGCCGCCGCCCATGTTCTGTGCATAGCAGCGTTCCAGCAGAACATCGTAATCCTTGACGATCCGTTTCTGGTCTTCGATGCTCATGTCGACGACCCACCATTCCGGATGGGTGACGACCAGCTTCTTGACACCGGCAGCGCAGGCTGCATCGCAGACGATGAAGCTCTCTTCGGGGGAAATATGCGCCGTGCCGAGTACTGCGTCATAATCCTTGACCAGCTGGAAGATGTCCTTCATCTCGGGAACAATTTTTCCATTCTCGGTCACCTTCACGCCATCGTCCGGGTTCTTGCCGAACTTTGCCAGATGGTTCTGGGCGTGCTGTGTCGGCAGCCAGACCACTTTGGCTCCCAGCTTCAGCGCGACCTCGACCGCCACTGGATTCAGGCCGCCGACCGGATGGTTCAGGGTGATGCTGCCGAACATGGTAAAGTCCTTGTCGCCATGGACGATCTTGTTATAACGGTTGCACAGATAAGCCCGGTCCATCGTCGTACCCTGATGGGTCTTGATGACAATGGCTCTTGCGCCCACCTTGACCGCGGCATCCGTCAGCTCCAGATCGTCATACGCTCTCAGTCGAAGATCCGGATTGGTGTGGACGTGCATATCAATAACGCCCTTCATCGGATATACGCTCATGTTTTACCTCTTTTCCATCATAATCCTGTACAAAAGAATCCTCATCTGCAGTTGAAGTTCTGGTGATTTTAGTATATAATCATTTCTGTGATTGGAAAAGTCCTGTTTTTATAATAGCCCCTATAGGCAAAACCGATAGCAAAAAAGAAATTTCTGTCGTTTTGGGAGGAATTGTCATGGATCTCCGCGAACTATACTATCTGAACGCCCTTGCCGAAGAGCAAAGCATCTCGAAAGCCGCCGAGCGGCTGTACATCGCGCAGGCCAGCCTGAGCCAATTCCTGCGCCAGTTCGAGGCGCAGCTTGGCTCCCCCATCTTCGTGCGCACCAACAAGGGGATCCGCCCCACCCCTTCCGGCAAGGTTTTTCTGAGTCACGCTAAGCACATCTTAAAAGAGTACCAGCAGGCCCAGCAGGAGTTCTGGGACAACGAGAACACCGTCGGCGGCACCGTGTTCTTCGGGGTCAGCTCCTTCCGCGGCAGCTATGTCATCCCACCCATCCTGAAAAAATTCTACGACCAGAACCCTCGGGCCACCATCAACATCTACGAGGGCAACAGCATGAATCTGGTAGAGAAGATTCGGGAGGGCGAGTTGGATCTTGCGCTCTCCGCCTACCCCATCGTCAGCACCGAGGGCATCCAGATGGAATACCTCTACCGGGACGAGGTGCTGCTGGTCGCCACCAAAGACCACCCGATCTTACAGCAGGCCCGCATGGACGAGACCGGGCGGCTCCGTGTCTCGATGGAGGAAGTCACCCGCCATGAGTGCACCCTCAGCGGCAAGGATACCATGCTGGGTCACCTGATCCGAAGTGCGTTCGGAGCCTACGGCCTGCGGCTGAAATCGAAGCACGGCAACATCACCGCCGCATTTGCCGCATCCATGGCACGGGTTGGCCTTGCTCTGGCTTTCACCTACCGCTCCTGCATCGTCGAAGAGCCGGATGTCGTCTACCTCTCGCTGGGGTCGCAGGGGCTTTACCTCCGGCTGGCCCTGCTCTCCCCCACCACCGACTACCGCTCCAAGGCGACGCTGGCCCTGACCAAGCTGCTCCGCGAAGAGCTGAGCGGCAAAAACGCAGATAAAAAGACACCCTCGCCGTCCAATCAGATCAACGAAGGTGCCCTGTAAGGTTCGATTCTGTTTATGCGTGGTTGAAGCCCTTGCCGAACACCTCGGTGGTGCTGAGCATCGAGATAAAGGCGTTGAGGTTTTCCTTATGGATAAATGCCTGCAGCTGCAATGCCTCGCGGTGGGTGAGGGTCGTATAGATCATGTAGTGGGGCCGGTCGGTATAGGCACCGGTAGCAGGGCGTATAGGTCGCGCCGCGCACCAGCTTGCGCATGCGAAGTCACAGATGGGATCTTTGTCGTCGCAGATGATGAGGATGGCCTTGCACATCTTCATCTGCTCGAGGACGGCATCGACGACGAGGCTCTTGACCGTCAGACCCACGAAAGAGTAGAGAGCGGTGTAGAGGTCGAAGACGAAGCAGGCTGCCAGCACCATGACGAAGTCGGTGATAAAAAGCGCCTCGCCGGTGTTCTTCATATGGGCGTATTTTTTCAGGATGAGGGCGACGACATCGGTGCCGCCGGAAGACGCGCCCACGTTGAAGAGCAGAGCCGACGCAATGGCGGGCAGGGCGATGGCGAAGACCAGGTCCAGCATGGGCTGGTTGGACAGGGGGCCGCTGAGGGGGACATATTTTTCAAAAAGAGCCAGCTCTGCCGTCATGACGACGGTAGCCCAGCCGGTGCTGATGGCAAAATCCCTGCCGAGGAATATCCAGCCCAGAATGAGCAGGAGGATATTGGCACCGGACGAAAAAGCTGAGGCCGACAGGGGCGTGAGCTTTGCCACAAGGGCCGCGCCGCCGGTCACGCCGCCGAAGACAAAGTTGTTGGGGAATTTGAAGAAGTATACGCCGATGGTCATGATGCTGATACTCAGGGTGATGATAACGTATCGGCTGACGATCTGCAAGGTCTTTTCCCGCGTGCTGATCTCCATTTGACTGTTTCCTTTCGCCGTCGCGCGGCACTCTCTTCTCACACGAAGGGCCGTTTCTCTGCCCATTCCCGGTGTTATTGTAACACTGCCCACCGCGCCGTTCAAGAGGAAAAAAACTTTCCGCACAAAACCGCCCGCTTCGTTTTCCACAAAGCGGGCGGCAGCTGTTGAATTTATGGAGGTGTTTACAGCTTCTTGCCGGTCAGCATCTCGTAGGCTTCCTCGTACTTGGCGATGGTCTTGTCGATGACGTCCTGCGGCAGGTCGTAATCACTGTCGGGGTTGGCCAGCAGCCAGTTGCGGACGAACTGCTTATCAAAGGAGGGCTGACCGTGGCCGGCCTCGTAGCCCTCCAGCGGCCAGAAGCGGGAGGAATCGGGGGTCAGCATCTCGTCGCCGAGGATGACGCTGCCCTCCTCATCCAGACCGAACTCAAACTTGGTGTCGGCGATGATGATGCCGCGGGAGAGGGCATACTCAGCGCACTTCTTATACAGAGCGATGGTGTAGTCGCGCAGCTTGGTGGCGTACTCCTCGCCCTTGCCGGGGAACAGCTTTTCCAACACGTCGATGCTCTGCTCGTAGGAGATGTTCTCGTCGTGGTCGCCGATCTCAGCCTTGGTGGAGGGGGTGTAGATGGGCTCGGGCAGCTTCTCGGACTCCTTCAGGCCCTCGGGCAGCTGGATGCCGCAGACCTTGCCGGTCTTCTGGTAGCTGGCCCAGCCGCTGCCGGTGATGTAGCCGCGGACGATGCACTCGACGGGCAGCATGGTCAGCTTGCGGCACATCATGCTGCGGCCCTCGTACTGGGGCTGCCGGAAGAACTCGGGCATCTCCTTCACGTCCACGCTCAGCATATGGTTGGGCAGCAGGTCGCGGGTATAGTCGAACCAGAACTTGCTCATCTGGGTCAGCACCTTGCCCTTGTTGGTGACTTTATTCTTTAAGATAACATCGAATGCAGAGATGCGGTCGGTGGCGACCATGATGAGGCTGTCGCCGTTGTCGTAGATCTCGCGGACCTTGCCTTCCTTGATGGGCTTGAACTCAGTCATAGCAAAACTCTCCATTTTCCTTATTCCGTAGGTATCTTTTCTTTTGGTCATTGGCAGGCTGTCTGCCGTCCTGTTACACTATAATCTTATCACAGGAATTGTCCGTTGGGAAGAAACAGATGGGAGAGAAATGGGCCGATTTTTGGTTTTTTCTCGTGAAAAGTGCTAAAATCCAGCTTAAATTTTCGTCGTTTTGACGGTAAAAGTCGTACTTTCGCCCCATTTTCGCCTGCCTTGCCGGCCGAAACGCCGTCATTGACGAAATTTGTGAAAACGTGTATCATGGGTAACGGCATCGCATTTTTCAACTTTTGTCTTTTAAGGAGGTCCATGCCATGCGCCCTCTCATCATCGCCCATCGCGGCGCGTCCCATCTGGCCCCCGAAAACACGCTGACCGCGTTCCGTCTGGCAAAGACGCTGGGTGCGGACGGCTTCGAGTGTGACGTTCAAATCACCAGAGACCGTCACCTCGTGGTGGCCCACGACTACCTCACCGACCTCAAGACCGGCGTCCACGGCAACATCCCGGATATGGACTTCGACGACCTGCGCCAGCTGGATTTCGGAAAATGGAAAAGCCCGGAGTTCGCGGGCGAAAAGATCCCCACCCTCGAAGAGGTGCTGGAAGTCGCGCAGGACTTCAAGATGGTACATATTGAATTGAAGCCCTACTTTGACCGGGACGAAGAGATCGTGGACCGGGTCATCGACGCCGTCCTTGACGCCGGGCTGGAAGAAAAGGCCGTGCTCACCTCCTTCGAGTACGGCACCCTCCGCCGGGTGAAGGAGCGGATGCCCCAGATGGCCACCTGCGCCATGACCCTCAGCCCCGAATCCCAGCTCATCCAGCCGGCCACCTTCTGGGAGAAGCTGGGCCTCAAGAAGACCGACCCTCTCGTGGAGAAGCTTTCCAGCCCCCAGGCCCTCAGCGAAGCGGCCGCTCTGCTGGAAGACCCCAGCAGTCTGGACGAAGAGAACAGCGTCCTCATCTACTACCTGAAAGACCGTCTCGATTTTCTCTGCTCCATCTACCCCGGCATGAACCTGGCCGAAATTTTGCAGCAGTATTATTATCAGACGGATTTTGTGAACTATGTGGCCCAGTTCGGCTTCCCGGTGGATTACGTCGGGCCGGAGTACCACGCCTTTTTCCGGGACAAAGACCTTGTCCCCAATGCCCACGCCCACGGCTTCAAGGTCGCGCCCTGGCCGGTGGGCAATGACAGCCGGGACGATCTGCGCCAGCTGTTCCGGCTAGACCCGGAGCTTGTGGTCACGAATAAGCCCGAGGTGGCCGTTGCTATCCTCACTGGGCTGGGCCAGTGGGACGAATCATCCAAAGAGGGTTGACAGCCCTCTTTTTCGGAGCATAATAGTCCTGTATCGAACAGTTTTATGTGAAACAGTTCGACGATCGAACATTCACAGCAAAAGCCAAACCAGAAGGATGATACTATGAACCAAGCCTTTGAACCCGCCTGCACCCCCATCGCGCCGCCGTGGGAGGCACCGCAGGTCATCCCGGCCCAGCTGCGCCGGGTGAACAACCTTATTTTCCGCAAGATAGGCCAGATCGCCCGCACCAATGGCGTGGAGGCCGTGACCCCCATGCACGGCTGGATCATGGAGTACCTCTACCGGAACTCCGACACCCCCGTATTCCAGCGGGACATCGAGCGGGAATTCTCCATCACCCGCTCCACCGTTACCAATATTTTACAGCTCATGGAGCGCAAGGGCTACATCACCCGCCGGAGCGTGGAGCAGGACGCCCGCCTCAAGCAGCTGGTCCTCACCGAAAAAGGCCGCCAGTTCCACGAAAATACCATGCTCGCCCTCCACCAGACCGATGAATACGTCGCCAGCCTGCTGACGGAGGAAGAAAACACCGAGCTGCTGCGGCTGCTGAATAAATTATATCTGGGCTTGAAGTGAAACAAATATGAACTTTTTCCGAAACTTTGGAAAAAGCATTGACTTTAATATTGTTTTGTATAAAATTGTTCCGTACCAAACAATTTATCAAAGGAGGCTCAAAGCATGATAAAGAAGCTTGCTTCCCATCTGGGCGAATACAGACGCGCCGCTATCCTGACGCCGATGTTTTCCGCACTGGAAGCAGTCATGGACATCCTGCTGCCCACCATCATGGCGTTCATCATCGACCTTGGCATTGAAAAGGGCGATATGAACGCCATCGTCAAATACGGCCTGCTCACCTTCGCGGTGGCGGCCATTGCCCTGCTGCTGGGCGTTCTGGCCGGCAAGTACGCCGCCGAGGCGTCCACCGGCTTTGCCGGCAACCTGCGCGACGCGATGTATGAGAACATCCAGCACTACTCCTTCTCCAACATCGACAAGTTCTCCACCGCCGGCCTCGTCACCCGTATGACCACCGACGTGACCAACCTGCAGAACGCCTTCCAGATGATGGAGCGCATGTGTGTGCGCGCCCCGGTCCATCTGGTGTTCGCACTCATCATGACGTTCAGCATCGGCGGCCCTCTGGCCCTCATCTTCGTGGTGGCCATCGCCTTCCTGCTGGCCGTGCTGGCAAGCATCATGGTCCCCACCTTCAAAATTTTTGACCGTGTTTTCAAGAATTACGACAACCTGAACTCCTCCGTGCAGGAGAACGTCTCCGCCATCCGCGTGGTCAAGAGCTTCGTCCGCGAGGGCTTCGAGAACGAGAAGTACACCAAAGCCTGCGAGGGTCTGTATCAGCAGTTCGTCAACGCAGAGAGCCGTCTGAGCTTCAACAACCCCGCCATGCTGACGGCTATTTACGGCTGCAACATTGCCCTGAGCTGGTTCGGCGCAAAGTACATCCTGCACGGCGCGCTGACCACCGGCCAGCTGAACGCTCTGTTCGGCTACATCATGAACATCCTGATGGCTCTGATGATGCTGAGCATGGCTTTCGTCATGATCTCCATGTCCGCCGCTTCCGCAAAGCGTATCGTGGAAGTTCTGGACGAGAAGACCGACCTGACCCCCCGCCAAGGCTCCCGTGCAGGAAGTCAAGGACGGCAGCATCCGCTTCGATCACGTCACCTTCAAGTACAAGCACGGCTCCGGCCAGCCTGTCCTGAACGACATCACCTTTGACATCAAGCCCGGCGAGACACTGGGCATCATCGGCGGCACCGGCAGCGCAAAGTCCAGTCTGGTGCAGCTCATCCCCCGCCTGTACGACGCCGAGACCGGCACTGTCAGCGTGGGCGGCGTGGATGTCCGGGATTACAATCTCGACGTCCTCCGCCACGAGGTCTCCATGGTGCTCCAGAAGAACGTCCTGTTCTCCGGCACTATCCTCGACAACCTCCGCTGGGGCAATGAGAACGCCAGCGAGGAAGAGTGCATCCGTGTGGCGAAGCTGGCCTGCGCCGATGAGTTCATCGAGCGCTTCCCGGACAAGTACAACACCTGGATCGAGCAGGGCGGCTCCAACGTGTCCGGCGGCCAGAAACAGCGTCTGACCATCGCCCGCGCCCTGCTGCGCAAGCCGAAGGTCCTCATCCTCGACGACTCCACCAGTGCCGTGGATACCGCCACCGACGCAAAGATCCGGAAGGCGTTCCGTGAGGAGATCCCCGGCACCACCAAGATCATCATTGCACAGCGCATTTCCTCGGTGCAGGATGCCGACCGCATCCTCGTGCTGGACAACGGCCAGATCAACGGCCTCGGCACCCACGAGGAACTGCTGAAGAACAACGCGATCTATCAGGAAGTCTACAACAGCCAGACTCAGGGCGGCGGTGACTTCGACAAGCAGGGAGGTGAGCAGTAATGGCAGAACAGAAAGCAAAAGTCGTCCATGGCCCCGGCCCCCGCGGCATGGGAGGCCCGCGTCCGAAGGTCGAGAACCCGGGCAAGCTGCTCAAGCGCATCATGGCAGAGGTGTTCCAGCACTATCTGCCTCACTGCATCCTCGTGCTCATCTGCATCGTGGTCAGTGCGCTGGCCAATGTGCAGGCAAGCCTGTTCCTGCAGACCCTTATCGACGACTATATCATCCCCATGACCCAGCAGCAGGACCCCAGCTTTGCACCGCTGGCCGGTGCGCTGGTGCGCGTCGGCTGCATCTATGTGGTGGGCATCCTCGCTGCATGGCTCAACGCCCGCATCATGGTCAACGTCACCCAGGGTACCCTGCGCAACCTGCGCACCCAGCTCTTCACCCACATGGAGAGCCTGCCCATCAGCTACTTTGACACCCATCCGCACGGCGACATCATGTCCGTCTACACCAACGACGTCGATACCCTCCGCCAGATGCTCAGCCAGAGCATCCCGCAACTGGTGTCCAGCGCCATCACCATCGTTTCCGTCTTTGCCAGCATGTGCATGCTGAGCTGGCAGCTCACCATCGTCACCATGCTGATGGTGGCCCTGATGCTCTTCTGCTCCAAGAAGATCACCCAGCAGAGCGGCAAGTACTTCATCGCACAGCAGCGCGACCTCGGCAAAGTGAACGGCTACATCGAAGAGATGATGGAAGGTCAGAAGGTCGTCAAGGTCTTCACCCACGAGCAGAAGGCCCTCGAGGGCTTCCGCGAGCTGAACGACAAGCTCAAGGACAGCGCCAAGCAGGCCAACAGCTTCGCCAACATCATGATGCCCGTCAACGCTCAGCTGGGCAACATCAGCTACGCCATCTGCGCTCTGGTGGGTGCAGCCATGGCCGTCACCGGCATGGGCGGCGTCACGCTGGGTACTGTCATGGCGTTCCTGTCCCTGAACAAGAGCTTCAATATGCCCATCAGCCAGGTGTCCATGCAGGCCAACAGCATCATCATGGCACTGGCCGGTGCAGAGCGCATCTTCAAGATGATGGATGAGCCCAGCGAGACCGATGAGGGCTATGTCACCCTCATCAACGCCAAGTACGACAAGGACGACAACCTCGTGGAGGCCAACGAGCGCACCGGCATCTGGGCCTGGAAGCATCCCCACCACGACGGTACCACCACCTACCACAAGCTGGAAGGCGACATCACCTTTACGGACGTCGATTTCGGCTATGTACCGAACAAGACCGTCCTGCACGACATCAACCTCTATGGCCGTCCGGGCCAGAAGATCGCCTTCGTCGGCTCCACCGGCGCCGGCAAGACCACCATCACCAACCTCATCAACCGCTTCTACGACATCCAGGACGGCAAGATCCGGTACGACGGCATCAACATCCACAAGATCAAGAAAGCCGACCTCCGCCGCTCTCTGGGCATCGTGCTGCAGGATACCCACCTGTTCACCGGCACGGTCATGGAGAACATCCGCTATGGCCGTCTGGAGGCCTCCGACGAGGAGTGCATCGCCGCAGCCCGTCTGGCCAACGCCGACGGCTTCATCAAGCGCCTGCCCGAGGGCTACAACACCATGCTGACCGGCGACGGCGCGAACCTGTCGCAGGGCCAGCGTCAGCTGCTGGCCATCGCCCGCGCAGCCGTCGCCGACCCGCCGGTGCTCATCCTCGATGAGGCTACTTCCTCCATCGACACCCGCACCGAGGCTCTGGTGCAGCGCGGCATGGACGGCCTGATGTATGGCCGCACCAGCTTCGTCATCGCCCACCGCCTCTCCACTGTCCGCAACGCAGACTGCATCGTGGTCCTGGAGCAGGGCCGCATCATCGAGCGCGGCAGCCATGACGAGCTGATCGCCAAGAAGGGCAAGTATTACCAGCTCTATACCGGCAATCTGGCCGAGAACTAAGCGTACTACCACAAAAGCCGCCGTGCAGCTTTTCACAGCTGTACAGCGGCTTTTTCTTGTGCTTTGTCGAATTTTATGATATTCTTTAGGTGTCGGCCTTCCGACTCCATTAAATTGGGGAAGGGGGTGAAAAACCTATGGAGACATTCTTTTCCTTCATTCTGTCCGTCGCAGCCAATGTAGTTGCTCACTGCATTGACAAGTGGCTTGACGAACAGCTTAAGGCCGGTAAGCACTGATCCCCGCAAAACAGAAGCCCCGCGGTACTGCAATACCGTGGGGCTTCTGTTTGCTCATTGGTGAAAACCTATGAAGCAATATCTTCCTTCATTGCTTTTATTATATGCACTCTCAGCAAAAAAGTCAAGCACTTCGCAATTTTATCGATCCAAATCGTGCTTCTTACAGAACTTCTTGCTCACCCAGTACATCCCGGCCCAGATGGCAATGGCGAGGATGAGATACACCGGATTTTTCAGCGCGCTGAGCAGCGACTGGCCGAAGAGAGCCATCATGGCCACCATAACGGCCTTGCCCGCCAGAAGGGTGAGCAGATAGCGCTTCTCGTCAAAGTCCGAGATGCCGAAGGCCAGATGCAGGAACGACGTGGGCGTGAAGGGCAGGACCGCCAGCATGAAGAGGGTGGCAGTGTCCACATGGCTGACCCACTGCTGGGCCTTTTTCAGCTGTTCGGAGCGAGAGGCCAGCTTCCAGAAAAAGCGTTTGACCACCCGCCGCCAGAACAAAAACACCACCGTGCCGCCTGCGGCCACACCGAGCCAGCTGTAGACGAAGCCAAGAAATCCGCCGTGGGCCGCGATATTGAGGGCCACGATGGCGATGAGGGGCAGCGGCGGAAAAATGGATTCCAGCATCGCCAGCAGGATAGGGACCAACGGCCCCAGCCCTTCAAAGCCCTCTAACAATGCCTCCCAGAATTCCAGCGTACCCAGCTGGTGGAGCCCGTCGATGAGCGTCGTTTCCATCGTGCTCGTACCATCCCTTTCGTTTCTGCCTGATGTTCCTTCTTAGTATATCCAGCATCTATGACCGGGATATGAACAAAATCTGAGCTTTTTTGCCTTATTCTTCCTGTCTCTCCTTACAATACGAAACAGCGTCGTTCTTTCCTGCACGATATTTTATTCTTCTGCCTCAGAAGATGTGCCGGGCGGCCTCTGCTTCGGCGGCCTGCCGTTCGGCCTTGAGGCGCTGACGCTCCAGATACTGGGCTTTCTGCTTTTTCCAGCGGACCAGGCTTGCATCGTCCGGCATCTGGACGCAGCGGGCGAAGGCCCAGTGCAGGCCGTCCCGGCGCGACATCCGGTATTTCTGGAACACGCCCCGGCCTGCCTCGCCGCCCCGGCCCTTACAGACGGGACATTGGGACAGCGTATACCAGCCGCTGCTCCCTTTTTTCAGCCAGACGTCATCCGGCTGCAGGGCCGTGCCGCAGACCGGGCAGGCCATCGTGCCGATGACGGGGTCCAGCTTCCACATAGACTGGTCCAGATAGCCCCGGAAGACCCTGAAATCCCGGTAGTCGCCCGGCGTGGGGCAAAGGCTCTGGCGCAGGGTGTCCTCCTCGCTGGGGTAAGCGGCCAGTCCGGCCCGCAGGTCGAGCATACGGCAGAGGTCGGCGGTGTAGAGGGTGTCGGACAGAGCGTCGTGGAAGGGGCGTTCCAGCGGGATGCCCATCCGGGTGACGACATTTTCCAGCTTCATCCCCTCGCCTTCCTTGCGGGGGTACTCCCGCAGAAAGAGCTGCTGCAGGTCGTACCAGACCGTCGGGCGGCTCTCGTCGAGATTGCAGAGGAAAAGGTTCTGCTTGAGCACCGGCACGTCATCCATGCCCCACTCGGCGAACTCGGCGTCCGGGCCGCACCACTTCATAAAGCGGCGGAGGCCCTGGATGATGGGTTCGCCCTTGTCGAGGTCCTCCTGCGTCAGACCGGTGACTTTGGCGATGTGGTGCTGCAGGCAGCGGAAGATGCGGGGACGCAGGTGGATGGAGAAGGTATCCAGCACGTTGGCGTCCTCGTCGATCTTGACGGCGCCGATCTCAATGATCTCCCCCCGGAACGTCTGCTGGACGCCGTGATAATTAAAGATAAACGGCTGATAGCCGATGTTCCACTCCAAATCAAATAAAACTAAATTGCGCGGCATTTGCGTCTGGTATCCTTTCAAAAAATGAACTTCTCAATGGCCTCAGCCACGCCGTCGTGGTTGTTGTCGGCGACGGTCACATAGTCCGCCGCCTCCTTGACGGGGGGCTCTGCATTCTGCATGGCCACGCCCACGCCGGCAAAGCGTATCATAGAGCAGTCATTGAGGCCGTCGCCGCAGGCCATGAGGTTGTCGCGGGTCAGCCCCCTGCTTTCCAGCAGACTGCTGAGGCTCACGTCCTTGGCGACCCCCAGCGGCACGGCCTCGATGAAGAAGGGGCTGGACGGGTAGAGGTCGATCTCGCCCGCAAACTGTTTCCGGCCTGCTTCCAGCACCTCGCTGCGGCGGGCGGGGTCGAGGGTAATGAGCATCTTGCAGATGGGATAATCCACATAGGCGGCGAGGTCCTCCACCTTCTGCATGGGCAGCTTGCAGGTAAAGCACTCCTTCAGCGCCCACTTGTCCTCGGGGCTTTCGGTGACGACGCCCTGCTTATTATAGGTAATGATGACCACGCCCTGCTCCCTGGCGAAGGCACAGAGCTGCGGCACATACTTTGCATCCAGCTGCTTGCGGTAGAGCGTCTCGCCGGTGGCGCAGTCGATGATGGCACCGCCGTTATACGAGAGGATGCAGCCGCCCTTTTTATCCAGTCCCAGCTCCTTTGCCAGCGGCATGACGCCTGCCGTGGGACGGCCCGAGGCCAGCACGATGGTCACACCCTTGGCAGCAGCGGCGTCCAGCGCTGCGCGGGTGGCGGGGGTGACGACCTTCTGGTCATTGGTCAGGGTGCCGTCGAGGTCGAGCGCCAGCACACGAATATCTTTCTTTTCCATATCCAGCCTCACTTATTTTTACAGGCCGGAACGTCCCGGCCCTGTCGATTTTATCGCATACCTTTTTATTGTACAATGAATGCACCTCTCAGCGCAAGACTCTTTGTTATATTTCTTCGGTACCTTGGAGTTTGTTTGAAAATACAAACTGTAGTTTGTACCAAAAAACACGTAAAGATAGACATTTCTAACTACTTATCGTAAAATGTTAGCAGATATAAACATCGTCAAAATCCCTTGAATTTTCCAAAAACCGCGTTATAATAACGGCAGAAACACTTATCCCATGCCCTTTGGGGTACATGAGGGAATACGATAAAAAGGAAGGTATACTACTATGTTCGATATGAAGAAGATCGCTCTGTTCGCTGCCGGCACCCTGTTCGGTTCCGCTGGTTTCAAGCTGCTGTCCAGCAGCGATGCCAAGAAGGTCTACACCCAGACCACCGCTGCTGTCCTGCGCATGAAGGACTCCACCATGGAGACCGTCAGCAAGGTCCAGGAGCAGGCCAGTGACATCCTCGAGGATGCAAAGGCCATCAACGAGGCCCGCGCTGCCAAGGCTGAGGCTGAGGTCATCGAGGACGCTGCCGAGGCAGAGACCACCGAGACCAACGAGTAATTTTGCAGTCTCTGAGCCGCCTGCGGGCGGCTCTTTTTATGGTTATTTTTTGTAATACGCAGAGGATATTCTGATATGAAATGTACTATTCTTCATGAGAGCCGCGGCCGTCTGCGGGTACACGTCTGCAATGTGCGGATGACCCTGCACCGGGCCGATGTGCTGGAAGCCTATCTGAACCACCACGACGCTGTGAGCAAGGCCAAGGTCTACGAGCGGACGGGCGATGTGGTGGTGTATTACACCGGTGCCCGCAAGGATGCCGTCGCCGCCCTGAGCACCTACCGTTTCGATGACCCCGAGCTGGACGCACTGGTCACCAGCGCCGACAGCCGCCGCATCAATCAGGAATATCAGGAAAAGATGTATAACCTCCTGGCAGGCCGGGTGCTGCGCCAGCTGTTCCTGCCCGCCCCGCTCAACGCCGCCTACACCGTGTTCCGCTCCATCGAGTTCCTCTGGAAGGGTGTGTGCTGCCTGTGGCACCGCAAACTGGAAGTCGAGGTGCTGGATGCTTTGAGCATCGGCGTTTCCATCCTGCGGGGCGATTTTTCCACCGCAGGCTCCGTCATGTTCCTGCTCAACGTCGGCTCCCTGCTGGAGGAGTGGACCCGCAAGAAGAGCCTCGACGACCTGGCCCGCAGCATGGCCCTGAATGTCGATAAGGTCTGGGTCCGCGCACAGGGCAGCGAAGTGCTCATGCCGCTCACCAAGGTCCACCCGGGCGACGAGATCGTCGTCCGCTCCGGCAACATGATCCCGCTGGACGGCACCGTCATCGAGGGCGAAGCCATGGTCAACCAGGCCGCACTCACCGGCGAGTCCATGCCGGTGCGCAAGACCATCGGTGCCACCGTCTACGCCGGCACTGTGGTGGAAGAGGGCGAGTGCGTCCTGACCACCAGGGCCGAGGGCGGCGCAAACCGCTACGACAAGATCGTGGCCATGATCGAGGAATCCGAGAAGCTGAAGTCCAGCACCGAAAACCGTGCGCTGGCTCTGGCCGACCGTCTGGTCCCCTGGTGCCTCGGTGCTACCGTCGTCACCTACGCCCTGACCCGGAACGCCACCCGCGCCATCTCCTGCCTGATGGTCGATTTCTCCTGCGCCCTCAAGCTCTCCATGCCGCTGGCCGTTCTTTCTGCCATGCGCGAGTGCGGCGCAAGCCACATCACCGTCAAGGGCGGCAAATATCTCGAGACCCTGTCCAAGGCTGACACCATCGTCTTCGACAAGACCGGCACCCTGACCCGCGCTACCCCCAAGGTGGTCAAGGTCGTCCCCTTCTCCGGCTGCAGCGAGAGCGAAGTTTTGCAGCTGGCCGCCTGCCTCGAGGAGCACTTCCCCCACTCGATGGCCAATGCTGTCGTCCGGGAGGCCAAAGAGCGCGGCATCTCCCACGAAGAGATGCACTCCGAGGTAGAGTATATCGTGGCCCACGGCATCGCCAGCCGCGTCAGCGGTGAGCGGGTCGTCATCGGCAGCCACCACTTCGTCTTTGAGGACGAGCACTGCACCATCCCCGAGGACGAGCGCGAGAAGTTCGATGACCTCGAGCCGGAGTATTCTCATCTCTATCTGGCCGCTTCGGGCCATCTGGCCGGCGTCATCTGCATCGCCGACCCGCTGCGTCCGGAAGCTTCCCGCGTGCTGCGCGCTCTGCGCGGCCTCGGCATCACCAACACCGTCATGATGACCGGTGACAGCGAGCGCACCGCCGCCGCCATCGCAAGGCAGGTGGGCGTGGACCAGTTCTTCGCCGAAGTCCTGCCCGAGGACAAGGCTGCTTTCGTCCAGAAGGCCAAGAGCGAGGGCCACACCGTCGTGATGATCGGCGACGGCATCAACGACTCCCCCGCCCTCTCTGCCGCTGACGTCGGCATCGCCATCAACTCCGGCGCTGCCATCGCCCGCGAGATAGCAGATGTGACCATCAAGGCCGACAGCCTCGAGGAGCTGGTCGTCCTCAAGACCATCGCCAACTCCCTGCAGCGCCGTGTCAGCGCCAACTACCGCTTTGTGCTGACCTTCAACTCTGCCCTCATCGCGCTGGGGGCAATGGGCATCCTGCAGCCTGCGTCCTCTGCCATGCTGCACAACCTCTCCACCATCGGCATCAGCCTCAAGAGCATGACCAACCTCATCCCCGAGGAAAAGACCCAGAGGACTCTGGCAGAAAAGAACTAAAGTCCAAATACGACAAAAATACCGGCTGTGCTTAAAGCACAGCCGGTATTTTTATGCTCAGATATTACTCAAGGCCGATCTGCCGGGCGTACTCTTCCAGCAGCTCCCGCTCGAGGAAGGGGGTCTTGACGCCCTCGCGGTCACGGTAAGTCTCATGGCCCTTGCCGATGACGGCGATGAGGTCGCCCTCCTGTGCGTGGTCAACAGCATAATGCAGGGCGTCGAGGCGGTCGGGGATCTCCACGAACTTTGCGTCCGGGTTGCCCTTGTTCATCCCCACGCGGATGTCGGCGAGGATGTCCTCCACCTTCTCAAAGCGGTTGTTGTCCTCCGTGAGGATGGAGAAATCGGCCATCTTGGCACAAATTTCGCCCATGCCGTAGCGGCGCAGCTTGGAGCGGTTGCCGCCGCAGCCGAACACCACCACGAGGCGGTGGGGTTCGTAGGCCCGCAGGGTGGTGAGCAGGCTCTCGGTGGAGACTTCGTTGTGGGCGTAGTCCAGCAGGATGGTGAACTTTCTGCTGATTGGGACCAGCTCCACACGGCCCTTGACCACGCAGCGGCCCAGACCTTCGTGGATGGCCTCATCGGGCAGGCCCAGCACCTTGCCCACAGTGAGAGCGGCCAGCGCATTGTAGACGCTGAACTCGCCGGGCATATTCACCTTGACGTCCATATCATCCTTACCGGAGACATGGAACTGGACGCCGAGGAAGTCGTGGGTGCGGAGCAGCTGATAAGTACCGGCGCGGTAGTCGGCCTTCTCGCTGCAGCCGTAGGTTACAAGCTTGCAGGTGTGGCCTTCCAGCAGGGCCTCGGTGTTCTCGTCGTCGATGTTCACGACGCCGGTGGTGCAGCGCTTGAAGAGCTGACCCTTCCAGCTGCGGTATTCTTCAAAGGTCTTGTGCTCGCCGGGGCCGATGTGGTCGGGCGAGAGGTTGGTGAAGACGCCGATGTCGTAGTGGATGCCCGCCACACGGTCCATCATGAGGCCCTGACTGGACACCTCCATCAGCGCCGTGTCGCAGCCGGCGTCCAGAAACTCCCGGAAAGTCTTCTGCAGCTCATAGCTCTCAGGGGTGGTGTTGGCCGTCTCCTGATGGTGGCCGAGGAAGTAGATGCCGTTGGTGCCGATCATGCCCACCTTTCGGCCTGCGGCCTCCAGCACACTCTTTATCATGTGGGTGGTGGTGGTCTTGCCCTTGGTGCCGGTGACGCCGATCATGGTCATCCGGCGGGAGGGGTTGCCGAACAGGTTGCCGCTCATGAGCGCCAGCGCATAGCGGCTGCTCTCCACCTTCAGCACGGCAGCGCCGGGGACGGTGGAAAGGTCGATGTCGTGCTGGACCACCAGCGCCGTCACGCCGTCGGCCACGCACTGGGCGGCGTAGTCGTGGCTGTCCCGCTGGGTGCCCACGATGCAGACGAAAAGCCGGCCCGGGGCCGCCTTGCGGCTGTCGTAGATGATGTCCTCGATGTCAAGTTCAAGGCTGCCCTGCACCAGCGTATAGGACACGCCCTCCAACAGTTGTTCCAGTTTCATCGTTCAAATGCTCCTTATTGCTGTTCTGCCGCTGCGGCAGTGGGGTCTTCGGCGGGCGCGGCCGCCGCGCCCTCAGTATCGGGTTCGGTGCCGGAGGCTTCCTCCGGCTGGCTCTCGGCCTCTGCCTCCGCCGGGGCGGCAGGCTCTTCCGGGGCCGTCCAGCCCGAGGGCAGGGTCGGCTCACCCTGTGCAAAGCGGAATTTGCGGCTGGAAGAGGCGCTCAGGTGGCTCAGATCCAGCATACCGGTGTCGGTGGGCGAGCAGCCCTTGCCGTCCTCGTTGAGCAGGACATACTTTGCCAGCCGGAGTTTGTAGTCCAGCTCATTCAGGGTGCCCAGAAGCACGCTGATGCGGCCCTGATACAAAAACGCCATCTGCTCCGGGTCCTCGAACTCGATGCGGGTGACATCCGCCCCCAGCTCACTGCTGTCCAGTGCGGTCAGCAGAGTGTTCAGGGACTCGAGCCGCTTATCCGTGGGCGGCCCGGCCTCGCTGGATGCGGCGCTGTCAGACGCCGCGCTGCCCGAGGACGGGCCGGACGGTCCTGTCTCAAATTCCAGCTGTGTACCCGGCGTCGTGGACACCGGCTCGCCGCCGCAGAGGATGATAAGGTCCGGCTGGGCCGAATCCTGATCCAGTATCTTCAGCCCCGCAGAAAGGCTCAGCCAGCCGCCGGACGTCTGCATGGCGTAGACGGCAGTGGCCGCGTTGGTCCGCACCACTACGGTGTTAGGGTAATCCCGCTCCACCCGGATATTTTCCAGCAGCGGGAACTGCTTTTCCAGCGCAGCGGCCTTTTCGGCGGGGTCGAAGCTGAAGATGTTCTCTTCCGCGTGGACGCCCAGCGCCTGCAGGATCTCAGCGCTGGAATAGCCGCCCACCTCCTGCACCACCTCTCCATCGACTGCCACCTGCAAGGTGTTTATCTTGAAGAGCATGGTCACGGTGAGGTAGACGCCCACCCCGATGACGCAGAGCAGCAGCGCCAGCGCCGTCAGGCGGCGGATGGCCCTGCGGCGGCGGACAGCGGCCCGGGTCAGACGGCGCTTTTTTCTGCCCTCCCGCCGGGCCGGGCTGCGGAGGTTCGCCTCCGTGGGGCGGTAGCGCCCGCCGCTCTGAGGCCTCCGGGCGCTCTGGACATTCTGGGGCCGCTGGCCATTGCGGGGGCGGCTCCCATTTGCGGGGTAGGCGGTCGTGTTCTGACGGGGCCGCTGGCTTCTCTGCTGGCCCTGACGGCGGCTCTGGTTCTGGTTATTGGGCCGTCGCGCCGTCTGCTGGGGAAACTGGATGCTGTTGTCCGCATATCCCGAGCTGTGGTTTTTCGAACGTCACATTGCCGCCCGAGAAGTCCAGCGTCTGCTCCTGATAGCCCTGCGTCCGGCGGCGGTCCTGATTCGAGGGACGCCGGTCCTGCGTCCAGTCGTAGGCTTTGCGGGGCTTTCCCTGCCGTCGGGCGCTGTTCTGCTGGATCGAACTGCTGGGGCGTCGGCTCTTGTTCCGATCCTGCTGCATGGTGCGGCGTCGCCTCCTTTCCGTCTGATTATTTTATCACAAGAGTGCTGCCGAATCAATCACGGCGTCTTGACCAGTTTCATCAGGGCGTCGGCGATGCGGTCGAGGCTGTCGTCCACCGAGAGGGTGCGGGCGTTCCTGCCCATGGCAGCCAGCTTACCCGGCTCGGCCAGCAGGCCGGAGACGGTCGAGACCAGCTTCTCGCCGGTCAGATCCTTTTCCTCGATGACCACAGCGGCACCGGCCTTCTGCAGCTCCATGGCGTTGTAATACTGGTGGTTCTCCGCCACATTGGGGCTGGGGATGAGGATGGCGGCGCGGCCCTCGGCTTCCAGTTCGGCCAGCGTCAGCGCACCGGCACGGCTGATGACGAGGTCGGCAGCGGCCAGAAGCTCGGGCATATTGTTGATATATTCCTTCACCACGAGGCTCTCGCCGGGAGCAAAGCCTTTTTCCTTTTCGAGATTTTGAAACAGCTCCACGCCGTACTGTCCGGTGGCGTGGATGTGGAGCACAGGCTTGTGCTCTTTCTGCTCCCATGCGCAGAGGTCGGCCACCACCTCGTTGACGCGGCGGGCGCCGAGGCTTCCGCCGAAGGAGAGGATGACGGTGCGGTCACCGGCACCCAGCTGGGCGCGGATGGCGTCCCGCTCCCCCGCCTTCTCGAACACTTCAGGCCGCACCGGGTTGCCCACGACCTGCGTCTTTTCGGGCGCACCCAGCTTTTCCACAGCGGCAGGCACGGCAGCGAACACGATGTCCACGTCCGGGGCCAGCAGCTTGTTGGTCACGCCGGGGAAAGCGTTCTGCTCATGGATGGCGGTCTTGATGCCCTTCTTGGCGGCGCAGCGCACCACCGGGCCGGAGACGTAGCCGCCGCAGCCGATGACGAGGTCGGGCTGCACTTCCTTCATCATGGCCCGGGCTTTCGGGCCGGAGAGGGCCAGGTTCCAGAGGGTGATGATGTTCCGCTTGATGTTGTTCAGGGAGAGCCTGCGCTGGAAACCGGTGATCTCGATGTGGTGGAAGGGGTAGCCCGCCTGGGTCACGAGGCGGTATTCCATCCCCTCCTTCCGGCCTGCAAAGTGTATCTCGGCGGACGGGTCGGCCTTTTTGATGGCTCCCGCGATGGCCAGAGCCGGGTTGATATGTCCGGCGGTGCCGCCGGCTGCGATCAGTACACGCATGGTGATTTCCTCCTTATCTGGATGTGCTCAATATCCCATGTTGGGATCGAGCCGGATGGTGTTGTCGGACTTTTCTTTTTCCCGCTGTTCCCGCAGGGCGCGGAGATTCTCCCGCTCGAGGCGGGCGCGCTCGCCGCCCCGGCCGATGTTTATCATCACGCCCATCTCGGCCAGCAGCAGGATGAGGCTGGTGCCGCCGGAGGAGAAGAAGGGCAGCGAGATGCCAGTGTTGGGCAGGGTGTTGGTGACGACCGCGATGTTGCAGAACACCTGCCACGCAATTTGGGCCATGATGCCGATGCCCACCAGTGTGCAGTAGCGGTTCTCGGCGTGGAAGGCCAGCCACAGCCCCTGCACGAGGAAGAGCACGAAGAGCAGGATGACGATGACGGCACCCACGAAGCCCAGCTCCTCACACACGACGCTGAAGATGAAGTCGTTGGTGCTCTCGGGGAGCCAGAGCTGTTTTTCGATGCTGTTGCCGAGGCCGAGGCCGGTGACACCGCCGGAGCCGATGGCGTAAAGGCTCTGCAGGGTCTGGTCGGTCATCTTGCTCAGGTCGTGGGTCCAGCCGTCCAGACGGCTCTGTAAGTACGGGATGGAGTCGATGTGCTCCAGCACGGTGCGGAGCAGCAGCACAGCGGACGCGCCGCCCGCCCAGGTGATGATGCCGCCGCTGCCGCCCAGCAGCAGGATGGTGCCGCAGATGGCCGTCGTCAGGACGATGCCGGACATATGGGGCTCAAGCATGAGCAGGATAACCACCGGGATGAGGGGCAGCAGCGGGACGATGAGTTCCCGCACGATGCGCTGATAGAGCCACTGGCCTGCCGGGACGCGCCGCCCGGAGGCGGGGTCCAGCTTTTCCAGATGGGGCGCTTTCGCGGCCAGATGGGCCGTGAGCAGGATCATCTCGAACTTTGCGATCTCCGATACCTGAATGGTAAAGCCGATGCGCAGCCAGCGGCGGCAGCCGTTGAGGGGCGCACTGAACAGCACCGCAATGAGCATCACGATGCAGACAGCATAACCCGGCCAGACCATCCTGCGCAGAAAGCGGTGGTCGATGCGGGAGAAGAGCAGCATGACCGCGAGGCCCAGACCCAGGCAGAGCATCTGCGACTTGATGTAGTAGAAGCTGTCGCCCATCCGCAGGTAGCCCGTGGTGTAGCTGGCACTGAACAGCATGATGAGTCCGAACACGATGATGACTGCCAGCGTCGCCAGCCAGTTGATGAGCACCTGCGGCCAGGGGCCGGGGCTCGACAAGATGGCAAAGGACTCAGGCTTTTTTCTCCGGATGGTCGCCATCCGCATTCCCTCCTTATCGGGTCCCGGCTCAGCTGGCCCGCGCCGCCTGCAAGGTCAGCGCAAGGCCCAGCATGGCCAGGACTCCAAAGATATAAAAGATATTCACCGGGTCAAAGCCCCGCTTTTCGAGCCAGCGGTGGAGCGGCGCGGTGCCGAACAGCTGCCGCCGCCCGCCGGAGGCTTTCCAGACGATGATCTGCAGAGCCACCATGCCGCCCTCCAGCCAGTAGGGCAGAGCCAGCGAGAGCGCCAGCCCGGGCCAGCCGACGCTCAGCGGCACACAGCCCAGCGCACCGGCTAAAAACTGGCATCCCACTGCACCGGGGCGGAGCTTTGCGGGGTAGAAATTCCAGAGCAGGAAGGCCATCAATGCCCCGGCCAGCGCCGCCGGGAGGACGCCCAGTGGGAACCAGCCCAGGAGGGTCATCGCCGTCATGAGGCCCAGCATGGCGATGAAGGCGCAGCCGCAGACCGTGCCGTCCATGCCGTCAGCAGTGCGGGCGCTCTCGGCCAGGGCCACTAAAATCGCCAGCCAGACCACCGGCG
>ENA-OQKC01000119-OQKC01000119.1-human-gut-metagenome-genome-assembly--contig:-NODE-119-length-31144-cov-3.640649_pt1 | contig 31144 bp, 30 predicted proteins | sample MGYA00242774_ERZ504790 | MGnify/ENA primary metagenome ERZ504790 (study PRJEB26092, sample SAMD00036419) | human gut metagenome | host: Homo sapiens | study: EMG produced TPA metagenomics assembly of...
CGGATACAGTTTTTCGGTCGTTTCTCCATGCTTTCCGGCGCTGAAAAAATGGTATGAAAACTTTCATACTGAAGCATCAGGAAAATCAGCACTGGCATAACGATATTAAACAACGGGATGGGTTTTCTTTTTCTTTCATCGGATAAACCCTTGATTTTTTGTGGAATTTTGTATACACTTTTCATATAAGTTAGCAGTTTCTTCAATGCTAATTTTTCATTAAGGACACCTTCTTTCGTATGTTTGTGGGGTAACATAATTATACAATAAAAGGTGTCCTTTTTGATTGTTTATGTCTACAATTGGAAGCGAGGTGAAGCATTTGGAAAAAGAAAAACAGAAAACAGAGAGAAAAGAACATATTCTGGTCTGTCTGTCATTTTCGCCGTCCAATGAAAAATTATCCGGACTGCGGCACAGATGGCCCGGGCATTTGGTGCTAATTTTACAGCACTGTATGTGCAGACCGCGGAACCGGCAGAGAAAACGCCGGAGGATCAGGCAAGGCTGCAGAAGCATATCCGCCTGGCAGAACAGAGCGGGGCGGAGATTGTAACGACGCACAGCGAGGACATTGCCCTGCAGATTGCAGAATATGCGAGAATTTCCGAAGTAACGCGGATTGTCATTGGAAAAAGCATGATGGATCAGGGATTTTTTCGAAAGAGAAGGGGATGGACCGAACGGCTGACCGATCTGGTGCCGGATTTGGAAATCCATATCATTCCGGATTCCAATATCATTACCATATATCTGGTCGGCGTTATGATGACGTCCATTCTGACCAGCGGTTATACCTGCAGCGTAATCAGTTCTGTGATCAGTGTAGTGCTGTTTAACTACTTCCTGACAGAACCGCGTCTGACACTGTACGCGTACGGTTCCGGTTATCCGGTGACCTTTGCCATCATGCTGGGCATTTCCATTCTGACAGGTACGCTTGCATCAAAATTAAAAGAGAATGCAAAGCTGTCTGCGCGGGATGCGTTCCGGACGAAAATTCTTTTCAATACCAGCCAGCTTCTGCAGAAGGCAGAGGATGCGTCGGAGATTTTTGATATTACAGCGACAAAGCTTGTAAAACTGCTGGGAAGGGATCTGACGGCCGCACCGGCAGGGGCACAGGAGAGCAGAATTGTCCGCGGAACACTTTACAGCGCGCAGACAGGAGGAAAGACGGAAAAAATCTTTGACCTAAGGGAACAGGAAATCATTCAGTGGGTTCTCGACAGCCGGAAAAGAGGAGAAAAATGTCTGGATCGCGGTGGAGGACAACGGCCCCGGGATTCCAAAAGAGTCCAGAGAGCATGTGTTTGAGATGTTCTATTCCGGGAAAAATAAAGTAAGCGACAGCCGCAGAAGCCTTGGCCTTGGACTGGCACTCTGCCGTTCGATTGTAAATGCGCACGGCGGGGAGATAGCACTTTATGACTACGGTCCACAGGGCTGCTGCTTTCGGATTAACCTGCCGCTCAGTGAGGTGAATTTGAATGAATAAGACATTAATTCTGGTTGTGGAAGATGATACGCCGGTTCACAACCTGATTACTACGACGTTAAAAACACACGATTATAAGTATATTTCTGCAAAGAACGGTGCGGGTGCCATTATGGAGGCATCCACACATAATCCCGACATTGTTCTGCTCGACCTTGGCCTGCCGGATATTGATGGCGTAGAGGTGATTGAAAAGATTCGAAGCTGGTCGAATATGCCGATTATCGTAATCAGTGCAAGAAGTGAGGACAGCGATAAAATCGAGGCATTGGACGCAGGAGCGGATGATTATCTGACGAAACCGTTTTCTGTGGAGGAACTGCTGGCCCGCCTTCGAGTCACACAGCGCCGTCTGTCCCAGATGCAGGCAGAAAATGGAGTCCAGTCGGCTGTCTTTGAAAACGGCGCACTGCGGATCGAGTACGCAGCGGGGTGCGCATATCTTGACGGAGAGGAACTTCATCTGACACCAATCGAATACAAGCTGCTCTGCCTGCTGTCGCAGAATGCAGGGAAGGTGCTGACGCATACGTTTATTACACAGAAAATCTGGGGAAGCAGCTGGGAGAACGATATCGCTTCCCTCCGTGTTTTCATGGCGACGCTTCGGAAAAAGCTGGAAAAGAACGGAGAGCAGACGCAGTATATCCAGACGCATATCGGGGTTGGCTACCGGATGCTGAAGGTAGAGTAAAAGAAGAAAAAATTTGACTTTACAGGCCTAAAATGATAGCATAAAGGACAGAGAACGCAGTTTTGGGAGGACGAAAAAACGGATGATGAAAAACCTCGAAGTACTGGAGGAAATTAGAAAACAGGGAAAAAATCTGATCGAGACAAAACGGGATGAGTTTGTAAAGCAGAATCTTTTATCGGACGAGTTTATTCAGATGATGCAGAAGAACAAAAAGCCGTTCGAGCTTCTGATGTCGTATTATCAGTGCGCCATTATGGAAATCGAGACAAAGTTCCGGGTGCTGAATCAGGAATACTCGCTTTCCTATGACCAGAACCCGATTGAAGGAATCAAAACAAGGGTCAAATCGTATGAGAGCATTATGCGGAAAATCCGCGTGAAAGACATCCCGGTCACACTGGAGTCTATCGAGGAAAATATCCGCGATATCGCCGGTGTGCGTGTGATCTGTTCTTTTCCAAGCGATATTTATAAGCTGGCAGACAGTTTTCTGAAACAGGATGACATTACGCTGATTGAGCGGAAGGACTATATTCAGCATCCGAAGGAGAGCGGCTACCGCAGTCTTCATCTGATCGTTCAGGTGCCGATCTTTTTACAGGATACAAAGAAACTGGTCTACGTGGAAGTACAGTTCCGTACGATCGCGATGGATTTCTGGGCGAGTCTGGAGCATAAGATGCGCTACAAGAAAAATATTCCCGAAAATCATGTCAAATATCTGCAGGATGAACTCTACGACTGCGCAAGACAGAGCGCGGAGCTGGACAACCGTATGCAGAATATCCGGAATCTGATTGCAGAGGAAGCAGAAGAGGAAGACCACTGCACCTTTGTAACGCTGCCGATGCGATGACGGATTTGAAACAAGGAGGATGCAAAATGAAACAGTGTATGGATGCAGATAATCTTCACCGTCACCTGAAAAAGATCATCGGTTAGGTGCAGGCGATCGAACGTATGGTGGATGAGGACGTGCCGTGCGAGGATATACTGGCGCAGATCAATGCGGTAAAATCGGCACTTCATAAAGTAGGACAAGTTGTCCTCGAGGGCCATATCCAGCACTGCGTGCGCGACGGCATCGAGCACGGAGATGCGGATCAGACGATTGTACAGTTTACGAAGGCTGTGGAACGGTTTGCAAATATGAAATAAAAATAAGAAGATAAGATGAAAAGAGAACTTCCGGCAGGAGCAGAAAAAAGATGCTTCGTCAGAAGTTTCTTTTTGTTTTTCTGATTTTGAAAACTCCTCTTGACAACCAATACCCCTATAGGTATACAAGGAGGAAATAGTGTGAAAAAGTTAGAGGAGTTTCTCGAGTTGGGGAGGAACGAAGAAGGACATCACGCTGGCATGCGCCGACAAGAGCAAAAAGCTTTTCGTCTTCCTTGTGTAAATCGATTATGGTAAAAATCCTCCCAAAAACAAAATAGAAATAAGTCGTTGTATCCTGTTTCTATCGTACCGGATTTTGCAGAAAAGACAAGTGCGTACCTGAAAGTGACATGGTTTCCAAAAGATACTAATGGACTTCGAAATTAAAGAATCAGCTCCTGTTCCCGGAACAGTGCGTCGACCGCCTCTTCATACTCGGCAAGCCGGTTCGCCTTTTTGATCTTTTTCAGATATTTCTGCGGATTGGTAAACGACATTCCAAGATAAATCCAAAGTGCTTTTAATTTGAACAGCACATTTTTATCCCCGGAAATCACACACGCATAACCGGCGCAGAGATCCTCACAGAACGCGTGCAGCAGCTCTTTATCGGGAGCAGAGGCTTCGCCGCCTGCCGGATCTGCACTGCGCAGCATCCCAATCAGCCACGGATTCTGCAGTACCCCGCGTCCGAGCATCACTTTCTCCGTGTCCGGAAACTCACGGCAGAGATTCTGAAAATCATCGGGTGAGAAAATGTCACCGTTGTAGCAGAGCGAGCAGCGGCTCGTCTCATACGCTGTCCGGTAGCACTCCATGCGCGGCGTAAATTTATAGAAATCTTTCTGAATCCGCGGATGAATGATCAGTTCCTCGAGCGGATATTTGTCGTAAACCGTAAGCAGATCCTCCCACTCGTCGGTATCCGTTGTGCCAAGCCGCGTTTTGATCGAGATGCGGCAGTCGCACGACGAAAAAATCTCATCGAGAAACGCGTCGAGCGTATTCGGCCACGCGAGCAGCCCGGAGCCGCGCCGCTTGGCGACAACCGTGCCGGACGGGCATCCGAGGTTCAGATTGACGGTATCGTAACCGTACTCCCTCAGTTCCTTTGTCAGGAACAGAAAATCCTCCGCCTGATTAGTGAGAATCTGCGGAATCACCGTCATTCCTTCGTTGTGCTCCGGGAGAATATCGTTCCGTTCGCGGGAACTCATTTTTTTATTTGTAATAAACGGCGTGAAATAACGGTCCGCCGCCGGAAAATATTTGTGGTAAGCATTCCGGTACACATACCCGGTCAGCCCTTCCATCGGGGCGAGATAAAACTGCATGATGATAAAATCCTTTCGAAAAATAGTCAGGGAACTGCAGAAAATGACTGCATTTCCCAATATCCAAAAGTGTACCACAAAACCATGGAAAACGACAGAAAAAGTTCCTACAGAAAGTGCAGTCAGACACCGAGAAGCACGGAAAATACAAAATATACTAAAATAGTGGGAAAAATAGAGAAAAATGCAGAAAAGGTCTTGACTTTAAAGTGTACTTGAATGATACACTGATTCCAGAAGGAAACATAAGGGAGGAATTTCAAGATGGAAAAAGTAAAAAAAGTAACCCTTTCCGGCATGCTCTTTGCGATCGGCCTGATCCTGCCGTTCTTCATCGGCCAGATCCCGGCAGTTGGAAAAATGCTCCTGCCATGAACGGCTGGAAGCATACTACGATATGAAGGTCTTCCTCACGATCGATCCGATCGAGCAGATCCAGAGAATTGAAAAGCGGAACGGGAGTGAAAAGGCGGTGGAATTTCAGAAGAAATGGATTCCGCTCGAGGAGCTGTATTTTGAAAAATGCCGCACCAGAAGCCGGTGCGACGTCTGTTTTACAATGTGTGATGAGATGTAGAAAAAATCCGATACAGAATCTTTTTTGAGGGGTCCTCAAAGATTTCTGTACCGGATTTTTCTAATTCTGCATATGAATCTGCTCGCCCGTCACCGGCGCAAAGCAGCGAAGCGTTTCGCCATCAAGATTCTCGCGGTGCATATCAACCGCAGAAATCTGATGATTGTCATACGTCGTATAATAGTAAATTCCCTGCGTCGCATTGCAGCAGGAAGTATAGAGCGTGATCTCATACTTTCCGTCCGCCACCTCGCAGCATCCTCTCTGCTGGTCAACAGAATTTAAAATATGGAAAAACTGGCTGACACTCTCCGTTTCGCTGTTTCCCGAGATCGAGTTCTGCTTTACAAACGCCACGCGTGCAAAGCGGGAAGCAGACGAGAGGTCGCCCGGCAGTCCAAGACCGCCCATGCCACGGCTGTACGTAGAAAGATCGAGCTGGTTGGAAAACGTGTTGGCCGGCTGTTTCGGTGACAGATGCAGGTAATTGTTCAGTGAGAACATCTGCATTGGAAACGGCGGATTGTTTGTCAGAACGCCGACCGGATTGTCGTAGACATGCAGACCGTCCGCCGTGGATTCCACGGTGATGGCACCCGATGCATCTGCGATGATCCAGTGAAGCTGTGCGAGCGGAAGATTCTTTTTAAAAGGTGTGCTGATGAGATTGATACGGGAGAGGGATTCTTTTGCTTCCGCAAGCGAAGCACATGTACCGAGAATCCACGGGATCAGCTCGAACTGCGCGATATTGTCTTTCTCCGGTTTCGGATCGAAATAAACGGCATTTCCTACAAAATTAAGGCCGGCGATACCAAGCCCCTTTTCATTGAACGCCTCATAATAGAGCGGGTAATCATCCATCACACACGCCATGCCGATCATTGCATAGTGATGGGAAAGGGACGGCATATGAAGAAAGGAAAACGGATAATTGCGAGGTGTAACGGTGATCTGGTCGCCATAGGAAAATTCATAATCGAGTGTGCGACCCATATAAAAGTCGCGTGTTTGATAGGTTGCTGCTGTACACATAGAAAAACTCCTTTCGATGGACGGGTTGTCATTGCTGTAAGGTATCATAGCACAGAAGCGGAGGAACGAACAGGAGAAAAATATGAAAAAAGTATAAAAAAGTATAAAAAAGGATCCTGTCAGGCAGGATCCTTCAGAGTGGAGACAAAACCCTGCTTTTGCAGGGTTTGCTATGGGTGTTTTTTGAGGGATGATTGCTCAGATACGCTCCGGGTCGCTGACCGGTATCTGTTTCGAAGCAGCAGATCAGACATAGATGCTGTGATTTGAAAGGACGCTGCAGGAAGAGGTGGAATTACGCAAGATGCTTCCGGAAGCGTTCTATGACAGCAACGGATTCTGCACTGACAGGTTTCGGAACAGCGGACGGTTTTGCAAGAAAATAGCCCTGCAGGAGATCAACATCCAGTTCCAGTACCTTCAAAAGTTCAGCTGGAGTTTCCAGACCCTCGGCAATGATTTTCATGCCTCTTTGATGTGCATAGGAAACAATATTTTCTACGATCTGCTGCTTGTCCGGATCGGAGTCGATATCGCGGATGATGGAAAGATCTAGCTTGATATACGCCGGTGCAAGCTCCAGAAGCGTTTTTTCATTGCTGTAGCCGCTGCCGTAGTCATCCAGGGCAAATACACCGGAAAATCCCGGCATCTCACGTTTTTTCAGCAGAGCTGTAAGATCCGGTGAATCCTCCTCTGTGATCTCAATGACAATCCGATCCTGAAGAAAGCTGTATTGTTCGACGTAAGCCACTGCCTCGTCGTGATTCATGTATTGGCTTGCAATCGAATTGACAAAGAGAAGCTCATCACCGCGTATCTGATGGGTGGAGAGGAATGTGGCATAGGATTTTGCAGAGAGAAACATAGTCAGACGTTCTATTTCATGCAGGCACTCTTCCTCGTGAGCCAGCTGCAGGATCTGATCCGGACGAGTAAGTGCCGGGAGATTTCCGCGCATCAGCGCCTCGTAGGCGTAGATACTGCCGTCCGTGGCGGAAACAATTGGCTGGAAGTAATACGTAAACAGCTCTTCATTCAACATTTTATGGAACAGGCGGCGCATCTCGGTTTCCTTTGCATTTTTTGTAAAAAGCTCCAGATCGAATTCGGTAATGTACCCTTTTTCTGCTTTCTTTACCTGGTACATTGCGAAATCCGCATATTTTTTCAGCGTAGACAGATCTGTACTGTTTTTCCGGATACCAGGAAACTCCGCCGGAAAGGCGAAGGGGCAGTTTACGACCACTTGGCAGCTCCAGGGCTGTATTTGAAACCGCAAGGGAAAGATTCTGCAGAAGTGCTCGAATTTCTTCCTGCGATTGGTAGCCGTAGAACAGAAGATTAAATTCATCGCCGGAAATACGGGCACAGAGCGTTTTAGCCGGCACAGAGGAGATAAAACACTGTCCTGCCTGCCGGATATAGGCATCGCCCCAGTCGTGGCCGAAGGTGTCGTTGGTGCGTTTTAGATTGTCAAGGTCGATCATCAGAAGGGCAGCGTGACCGAGAACTTCCGAATGCTCAAAAAGAGCTTCACTTTCCCGCTGAAACGCGCGTCGATTGTAGAGACCGGTCAATGCATCGTAATCACGCTCGTGCTCCATGCGCTGCCGTTCCAGCATAACGGAGGTAAAATCTTCGACAAGTCCGATCTGCGCATAGCCCTCGCGGGAGGTCTCCATACGGATGTAGCGGATTGTTCCGTCAGAAAATGAAATTTCATACACCTTAGAATGTCCGACCCATACGGTATGAGAATGTGTCTGGTCAAATTCACGCAGCATCTGCTGGAAATACCGGGTGGAAAGCCCGGAGACATCTTCAGATGGAAGGTTGAGCATGGGAAAAAGTTCTTTGTGACATAGACCGTGTTGAGATCAAAACGCATCTCATAGCCACCCAGTTCAATACTTGCCATTTCCATGATACGCAGGAATTTTGTGGAGGTTGTCAGAATAATATGGATACTGCCGTCATCGGAAAAGTCACCTTCTTCCAGGTAATTGGGAAGATAGGCAGCCTTTTCTTTCTCTGTAAGATAAGGGGAAAGATCAACGACCTGTCCCATCTGCTCAAGCGTATAGGCGGTATCGGCGTAGGCGGAAAAAATATTTGGCATGGCAAGGGCACCAACCCTTCCTTTGGCGGCATCGAGAACATTTTTTTCCAGGTCATTGATGCTGCCCTGACTGGAGGCTTCGACCGTAATATGCTCTTTTTTTCCGATCGTTGTATTGAATTCCTCAACAAGACGTTCAAAGGAAGCTAACTGATCTCCGTTGTAATACGTCCATACGGTCAGCGTAACGGGTTTGTCGGAGGCGCGGCATCCGCCAAGAAGCGATACAGCGAGAACAGAACTCAAAAGAACGGTTGTGGCTTGATTTAAAAAAATTATAACATAAAGGAACAGGAGCCGCAATCGAAATTAAGCCGTGGAACAGAAAAGTTGTTACAGTTCACTGGTTCCCAGCGAACTGTAACATTCGCAGCCCTCATTTAAAGTTTTGCTTCGCAAAAGGAGGGCTGCTCACGCCTGAATCACTTTCTTACGCAGCGAAACAGCAAGTGTTTCACTGCTGAGTGAACTGTAACGAAAAGTTACCTGTTGTTTGCCGGGTACCGGTAAAGTGTAATGCAGCAGGAAAGAATCCGGTAAAGGAAAAAGCTCCGCCGGAAAAAAAACGGTGGTAATTTCCGGTGGAGCTCTGTGAAAAAAGTGATCAGAATTTTACTGATGATAATAAGAGAGGAAGTCGGTGAGCTTTCCAACCGCATCCTTTAAAACTTCAATTCGCGGCAGGTAAACAACGCGGAAGTGATCCGGCTGTCCCCAGTTGAAGCCGCCGCCGTGGACGATCAGAAGTTTTTTTGTCGCGCAGCAGATCGAGAGCAAATTTTTCGTCGTTTGTGATATTGAACTTTTTCGTGTCAATTTTCGGGAACATGTAGAACGCAGCTTTTGGTTTGACTGCGGTGATACCCGGAATATCGCAGAATGCCTTGTAAACGTATTCGCGCTGCTCGTAAATCCGTCGCCCGGAACGATGTAGTCGTTGACGCTCTGGTGGCCGCCAAGAGCGGTCTGGACAACGGACTGGGCCGGAACATTAGAGCAGAGACGCATGTTAGAAAGCAGTTTTGAGTCCTTCAATATAGTCCTTTGCGATAGCTTTATTTCCGCTTAAGATCATCCAGCCGATACGGAAGCCTGCGATCATGTGCGATTTGGAAAGACCACTGAAGGTGACACAGAACAGATCCGGTGCGAGGGATGCAATGGAAACATGCTCGAGACCGTCCATGACGAGCCGGTCATAAATTTCATCGGAAAAGATGATCAGCTGATGTTCTCTGGCAAGCTCGACAATCTGCTGCAGTACCTCTTTCGGATAGAGTGCACCGGTCGGGTTATTCGGATTGATGATAACAATCGCTTTTGTGCGGTCGGTGATCTTCTTTCGCATATCATCGATGTCCGGATACCATTCGGACTGTTCGTCGCAGATGTAGTGGACGGCTTTTCCGCCGGCCAGCGTTGCGCAGGCAGTCCAGAGAGGGTAATCCGGGGATGGGATGAGGATTTCATCCCCGTCATCCAGAAGAGCGGACATACAGAGGTTGATCAGCTCACTGACGCCGTTTCCTGTATAAATATCATCAATAGAAACATTTGGCAGTTTCTTTAACTGTGCGTATTGCATGATTGCTTTTCTTGCGGAGAAAAGTCCCTGGGAAGGAGAGTAGCCCTCACAGTCGGTAAGCTGATGACTCATGTCGTAGATGACCTCATCCGGGGTACGGAAACCAAAAGGAGCCGGATTTCCAATGTTCAGCTTCAGAACCTGCGTGCCGCACGCTTCCATGCGGTTGGCTTCTTCTACGACAGGTCCGCGGACATCATATAAGACATTGTCGAGTTTTGATGATTTTTTAAATTCTCGCATAGGGGAACCTCCTGTTTTTGTCTGGGAAAGAGAAGCAGCAGATGGATCAGAACAAGATTCTGTCGAATCAGAAACCGTATCTGCCGTATAGTTTACTGTGGAATCTTTTGCAAGCAGCCAGTCGGGATCGACCTGGAGCACATCGGCCAGAAAGTGAAGAATGTCGGAGCGCGGAACCGTTTTTCCGCTGACATACTGGCTGACATGGCTTTTCCCAAGCTTCACACCGCGCCGCTGGGCCGCTCGGATCAAATCGACCTGCTTGAACTGTTTCGCCTGCATGGCTAGTTTCAGACGGTCGGAAAAGGTTTCGTTTGTCATAGAAAATCTCCTTAAGATAGAATACAAAATAAAAAAAAGTTCAAAACTGTGCTTATTGTAGCATGGACAAGAAAAAAGTTCAATAGAAAAACTGAAAATTGTAAAAATGTTGAAAAGTTCAAAATTAAAGCGAAACAAGTTCAATTATAATATTGTCTATTCTGTACAGGTAAAGCGTTAAACCTTGCGCATTTTGCAAATTGACAAACGATGAGATTTCGGTAGAATAAAAAAATAGGATGCTATGCGTTTCTGTTGGGATCCGCCAATAGAAACGGGAGCAGTTGGTGTGTCTTCGGATATGCCATAGTAATCATCCAACGGAATAGGACTAGAGGCACATGGCAAAAGACGGTGTGATTGAAGTCGAAGGACAGGTCGTGGAAGCACTGCCTAACGCGATGTTCCGCGTTGAACTCGAAAACAAGCACATCGTGCTCGCCACGATTTCCGGCAAAATGCGTAAGAACTACATTCGTATTCTGCCGCAGGATCGTGTCGTGCTCGAAATGAGCCCTTACGACCTGAACCGCGGACGCATTACGTACCGTTACAAGTAAAGGTACACAAGAAAAGGATAACCATGAAGGTCAGCCCTAGCGTGAAGAGGATCTGCGAAAACTGCCGCGTGATCCGCCGTCACGGCCGCGTCATGGTGATCTGCGTCAACCCGCGCCACAAGCAGCGTCAGGGCTGAGAGCAGATTCTCCAGCGGCACTAAGTAAATAAGGCACTCTCTCACAGTGCTTCCCGCAAGGGAACGACACTGAACCACGGGTACGTAGGCCCGTGCCGGGTAACCGGGCGAGCGGGTGCAAGACCTACGGCAACAAGAAGGAATCGCAATGGCACGTCTTGCCGGAGTCGACATCCCCAATGAGAAGCGCATCGAGATCGCCCTCACCTACATTTTCGGTGTGGGTCGCACTCGTGCCAAGGAAACGCTTGCCGCGACCGGTATTAGCCCGGACATCCGCGTCAAGGATCTCACCGACGAGCAGCTGATTACGCTGCGTGACTACCTCGAAGCCAACTACAAGATCGAGGGTGACCTGCGTCGTGAAGTCGATGCAGATATTCGTCGCAAGATTCAGATCAACTGCTACCAAGGCCAGCGTCACCGTAAGGGACTTCCTGTGCGCGGCCAGCGCACCAAGACCAATGCTCGTACCCGCAAGGGCCCGAAGCGCACGGTCGCCGGAAAGAAGAAGGCCACCAAGTAGTCGGTGGCATGATTCGGGCCACGGGATGATTTTCATCCCATCGCCCGAACGTCAACAACAAAGTTCGTTACTAGGAAACGAGGGTCAATGGCAGCGCCTAAGCAAGCCGCTCGTAAGCCCCGTCGTCGCGACCGCAAGTCGGTCCCGGTCGGCCAGGCTCACATCAAGTCCACTTTCAACAACACGATCATTTCGATCACCGATCCGTCCGGCGCCGTGGTGTCCTGGGCGTCCGGTGGCGATGTCGGCTTCAAGGGCTCCCGTAAGTCCACGCCGTACGCCGCTGGTATGGCTGCCGAGTCCGCCGCCCGCAAGGCGATGGAACACGGCGTCAAGAAGGTCGACGTGTTCGTCAAGGGCCCGGGTTCCGGTCGTGAAACCGCCATCCGTTCCCTGCAGTCTGCGGGCCTCGAGGTTGGTTCCATCACCGACGTCACCCCGCAAGCCCACAACGGCGTTCGTCCTCCGAAGCGTCGTCGCGTCTGAGCACTCAGCAATACCAAATCCATCCAAAACCGCCTGACCGGTGAGTGCACCACCGAGTTCAAGCTGAAAGGATAACCACAGTGCTTATTGCACAGCGTCCGACTCTTACCGAGGAATCTCTGAATCCGCAGCGCTCCCGCTTCACCATCGAGCCGCTCGAGCCTGGCTTCGGCTACACGCTCGGCAACTCGCTGCGTCGCACGCTGCTGAGCTCCATCCCGGGTGCTGCCGTGACCTCCGTGCGTATTTCCGGTGCCCTGCATGAGTTCACCACTCTGCCAGGTGTCCAGGAAGACGTCACCGAGATCCTGCTGAACATCAAGGGCATCGTGCTCACCAGCGAATACGACGAGCCTGTGGTCATGTATCTGCGCAAGAGCGGCAAGGGCGAAGCCGTGGCTGGGGACATCACCCCGCCGGCCGGCGTCACCATTGCCAACCCGGAGCAGCACATCGCTACCCTCGCCGACGATGGCGAACTCGAGATCGAGTTCACTGTCGAGCGTGGCCGTGGCTATGTTCCTGCCCAGATGAACAAGCAGGACAACGATGAGATCGGCCGTATTCCGGTTGATTCCATCTACTCCCCGGTACTCAAGGTGAGCTACAAGGTCGAGGCCACCCGTGTGGAACAGCGCACGGACTTCGACAAGCTCATCCTGGACGTGGAGACCAAGCCCGCCATCTCCCCGCGTGACGCGGTGGCTTCCGCCGGTTCCACCTTGGTGGAGCTCTTCGGCCTGTGCCGTGAGCTCAACGCCCAGGCTGAAGGCGTCGAGGTCGGTCCGGCCCCGGTGGCCGAGGAGACCAACCCCGAGATGGCCGTTCCGATTGAGGACCTCAACCTGACGCAGCGTTCTTACAACTGCCTCAAGCGCGAGGGCATCCACACCATCGGTGAGCTTGTCTCCCACACCGAGCAGGACCTGCTCGACATCCGCAATTTCGGTATGAAGTCAATCGATGAGGTCAAGGAGAAGCTGCAGACCTTGGGCCTGAGCCTCAAGTCCTCGCCGATGGCCTTCGATACCAATAATCTCGAAGGTGGCACGTTCTTCTCGCCGGAAGACGAGTGATCTGCCTCTTTGACCAATCGTTCGTTCACTAGGCAAGCAGATGTTCGGGCATATGCCCACCTGCTTGCCTGAAGAACGGACATATAAGGAGTAAACCCAATGCCTACACCTAAGAAGGGCCCGCGTCTGGCTTCCAGCCCCGCACACGAGCGCCTCATGCTGGCAAACATGGCGACCAGCCCTGTTCCAGAATGGCCGCATCACCACCACGCTGCCGAAGGCCAAGCGCCTTCGTCCGCTGGCAGAGCGCCTGATCACCTTCGCCAAGCGTGGTGATCTGCACTCCCGCCGTCGCGTGATGCGCGTCATCCGCAACAAGTCCGTGGTGCACATCCTGTTCACCCAGATTGCCGAGCAGATGGAGCAGCGTGAAGGTGGCTACACCCGTATCGTCAAGATCGCTCCGCGCGTTGGCGATGCCGCTCCGGCCGCTGTGATCGAGCTCGTCACCGAGCCGGTTGCCAAGAAGGCTGTTGTGAAGGAAGCTGAAGCCGCCGCCAAGGTTGCCGAAGAAGAAGCTCCGGCCGTTGAGGCTGAGGCCACTGAGGCTGCTGAGGCTGTTGAGGCTCCGGTCGAGGAGACCGCCGCCGCTGAGGCTGAGGCTCCCGCTGAGGAAGCCGCTGACGCCGAGAAGGCCGAGTGAGCTGAATAGCGTTTCGCTAAGCTAGCTGAAAGGGCTGGAATCCGTTTGGGTTCCAGCCCTTTTGCGTTGTTTTCATAGAATCTACAACGTACGTACGGCCCGAATGGCCTCGGCTCTTGCGGCCAGCTGATCATCGGCGGGATATGCGATATGCTCCAAAGTCAGGCCCTGCGGCGCAATCGGCCCGCTTGAGCCTTCACGTACTGGCTCGGCCATTTTGCCGGCAAACCACTCCAGTGATTTGCGTCCCGAACCAACTTTGATGCATGAGCCGACCAGGGAGCGCACCATATTGCGGGCAAAGGCGTCCGCCACAATCGTGAACACTACCAGGCCGGACTCCAGCGACGGAGTCCGATATGCTTCATGCGATGCCATCTCATCCGGTACTAGGGGAGTGATCGGCACCCGCCGCCAATAGGCGGTCTTGACTTCACGGATCGTAGTGCCTCCCGGATTCGGAGTGGCGAAGGAACCAAAATCGTGCAGGCCGATGGTCAATGAGGCTGCGCGGTTCATAAGCTCCAGATCCAGCGCTTCATCCACGGTAAGTACGCATCCACGCAGGCGCGGGTCGACCTCAGACGAACGATCGGCGACCCGATACACATAAGTGCGCTCCAATGCGGAGAACCTGGCATCGAAGCCGACCGGAGCTACGGCAATGCCATGAATGACGATGTCCGAAGGCAGCACAGCCTTGAGTCTGCGAGTCAGCGCCTCGGTGACCGGAATGGTCATGTGACCTACGCAGCGATTCAGTACCTCATCGGATACATCCAGATGCGCCACTTGGTGGGAGGCATGTACACCGGTGTCGGTGCGTCCAGCCACTGTCAAGCGTAACGGTTCGGCCGCGTCATCGGTCGGCACCCGCAGCACCTTGTGCAGCGCATCTTCAATGGTGCCTTGCACTGTACGAAGATTGGGCTGTTTGGCCCAGCCATAGAATCCGCCGCCGTCGTAGGCCAAGTCAATGCGCAGTCGTGTCATAGCCATTCATTGTAACGAGTGCGGTCGGCGAGACGAGTGCGGTCGTCAAGATGCACGCGGCCGGCGAAGTGACCTGCCTGTAACATTCTCGCGCGTTTGTTGAAACGGGCCCGCCTTAGGTTGAAACCATCAAACCCGGTTACGGCTTGCGGCGTCAGCGTGCGCTCAACACGCCTAACGCTTGAAGCCACAGAAGCCGCACAGCAAGGAGCAGGCACGATGATCGAATCCGCAGCACGCAGACTGGCCCATGAACTGGTAAACCGCCGCGAAGCGATCAATCGAGAGCTGTCCCGCAACGGTGTGCGTTTCGGCATCTACAAGAACGGCGAATACCATGACCGGCTGTTCCCGTACGACCCTGTGCCGCGCATTATCGAATCCGACGAATACGACGAATTGGAGAAGGGCTTGAAGCAGCGCGTCAACGCCCTGAACGCCTATCTGAAGGACATCTACTCCGACAAGGCCATCATCCATGACGGCGTGGTGCCGGAGGAATACGTATACACCTCGGCCGGCTACTTCCCGCAGGTCAACGGCGTGACCCCTCCCGGCGGCATTTTTGCTCACATCGCCGGCGAGGACCTGGTCCAAGGCGAGGACGGACGATGGTGGGTGCTGGAAGACAACCTGCGTATTCCCTCGGGTGCCAGCTACCCGCTGTTCGTGCGCGACATCGAGCGCCGCATCTCCCCGCGCCTGTTCCGCGACGTTCGTATTCGCGATAATCGCGAATACCCGCGCCTGTTGCGCAAAGCCATGGACTTTGTCTCCACCGAGGGCATCGCCGTGGTACTGACTCCCGGCCGCTACAATTCCGCGTTCTTCGAGCACGCCTATCTGGCGGAGAAAACCGGTGCGGCGTTGGCCTTCCCCGAAGACCTCGAAGTGGTGGACAACAAGGTCTACTTCCTCGACTACGCCGGCAAACGCCACCGTGTGGGCGTGGTTTACCGCCGCCTGTCCGACGAATTCCTCGACCCGTTCGCCTTCAATCCTGATTCGGTGATCGGTGTGCCCGGTATCCTGTCCGCCTACCGCGCGGGCAACGTGGCCATCGTCAACGCGCCGGGCAACGGCGCGGCCGATGACAAGGCCGTCTACTACTTCGTGCCGCAGATGATCAAGTACTATCTCGGCGAGGAACCGATTCTCAACAACGCGCCCACGTACATGCCGATGTTCGAGGCCGACCGCAAGGAAGTCCTGAATCGGATGGGCGAGCTGGTCATCAAGGATGTGGCCGAAGCCGGCGGTTACGGCGTGGTGTTTGGTTCGTCGCTGGATGCCGCCGCACGTGAGGAGCTCGCCAACCGGATCAAGGAGGAGCCGCGTCGATTCATTGCCCAAGAGGTGATTCAGTTCCGTGATATCGATGTGGTGGACCCGAAGACCGGCGAGATGTCGCCGCGCAAGTGCGATTTGCGTGCCTTCGTGGTCACCGGCAAGAATACGCACGTGTGGTATTCGGGCTTGACTCGATACTCGTCGGTGCCCGGCCAGATGATTGTCAACTCGTCGCAGGGTGGCGGATTTAAGGATACGTGGGTGTTGGCACCCGAATCCGGCGTGGAGCACGAGTACGGTGCCGAAACGCAGGTGGCGAACCTGCTGAGCCAGTCCCGCCACCATTCGTTGTCGCTGGTTACCGCTTCCAAGGCAGACAACCTGTATTGGCTGGGTCGATACACCGAGCGCGCCTTCACCACGCTGAACCAGTTCTTCCCGTTCTACGATCGTGTGATGGACACCGATGTGGACGCCTTCCGTCCGTTCGCTCACGCACTCGACCTGCCCGAAGATTTCGAGGACTTCGACGGGTTCGTGAACAGCTTCCTGTACGACGGGTCCAATCCTGATTCGGTGCGGTCGGCCGTAACTTCCGCATTCAACAACGCCGTGATTCTGCGCCCGGAATTGAGCTCGCGTCTGCTGCAGTACGTGGAGTTGGCGATGACCAATATCACCGATGCCGCCAAATACGCGGCCGATGCCGAGGACATCTACAAGCAGCGCGATATTACCGATGACATGCTCGCTTTCTGGGGCGGCATCGAGAATTCGCCGGTCGACCCCACGCTGAAGGCGTTCATCTTCATCGGCAAATATCTGGAACGCATCGACCTGTACACGCGCTTCGGCCTGACGATGGAGGATCTGGAGGCGCCGCTCAAGAAGCTCGCCGCCTATTCGATGACCTTGGACGGCATGCCGCTGCCCAGCTGCTTCGCCGACGGACTGAGCTGGCTGGTCGGTCAGCTGCTGTCTCGCGGATATCAGGAAGTCGCCGACCTGCTGAAGAAGTACCTTGACGACTACTCCGGCCGTGTCAGCGCGCTGGCCATCAAAGACATGGGCTCACTGAGCTCCATGAACATGGACGCCAAGCGTCCCTGATCCCGACCTGACACCCTGACGGGTTCAAATGCTATGGTGGTATGGCGAAAAAACCGTGCGCCCGAGTGCCGGCCTGTGCATATCAGCAGATTGCCGGAATATATGCGTGGGCTGTGAGCGCACGGACCATACCTCAGCCATGGCTGTAGTGTCGTTATCCCGAGAATATGCCGGTTGCCGGCTCGTGTGCAAGTGCAGGAGACGTTGTGAAAAAACTCGTGTTCGACTATGAGATGAGGCTGTCCTTCAGCGCACCGGTCACCGATCACAGGTTCCAGCTTCGCTGTATTCCCTCCACTGGCCCTCGCCAACAGGTGATTGACGTGGAAGTGAAGATTCAGCCCGAAACCGAACTCGAAACCACCATCGACTCCTTTGACTCCGTGGTGATGACCGGATTCATCCCTGAGCCGCACGACATATTCAGCTACTCGGTGACCGGCATCGCCTTCGTGGACAATGCGCATATCCATAAGGAAGCCTATAAACCGCTGTACCGATTCAATTCAGCGCTCACCATTCCCGGCCCGAACGTGGAGGCGATGATTGCCGTGTGCCGCGAACGCTTGGCGGCGCTGCCTTCCGACGCCACTCCGGTGCAGCAGGCCGCCGAAGTGATGGATGAGGTCTACAAGGCGTTTGTGTATACGCCCGGTTCCACCACGATTCGCACCACCGCCGAACAGGCCTTGGCTCAGCGCAAGGGCGTATGCCAGGATTATGCGCACGTGATGCTGTCCGTGTGCCGGCATGTGGGATTGACCGCGCGCTACATTGCCGGTTTGCTTGGGGGAGAGGGCGCGACCCATGCTTGGGTCGAGGTGTATCAGGATGGCCGATGGGTCGGACTGGATCCCACGCATAACCGATTGGTGGACGACAGCTACATCACCATCGCCCACGGCCGCGATTACCGCGACTGCATGCTCGACATCGGCATCTTCTCTGGATACAACGTCCAGCAGTCCCAATGGGTCAACGCCTCCGTCCACGAACAGGTGGCATAAACAAAATTCCAAGCCCCCTCTGATGAGCTGAGCCGTGAAGAAAACGCCGGAGGCGTTTTTAGGCGAAGGCGAACGACAGTGAGCAAATAAAATGGCAGCTGGAAAGCTGTCCTTAATTGCGTTCGAGCTGTCAGCCGTAAGGCTGACCGAGGGAGAGACCACTCAATGCAGAGTGGCCCCGTCACCGCTTCTACCACCACCAATATTCGGATTTTGGTAGTTGAAGAATTCGGATTTTCGCAGTTGACCAATTCGGACTGTTAATCGGCTCATCGTCTGACCCATCGCAATCTCACACAAAATCGCATTATCCCACGCCGAATCGAGCTCAGCGAAACTCCGATTTGCCAGGTCGGCAGAATGTGGCATAATGAACAAGTTGCCATTTTGGCAGCATGGATAAGTGTCCGAGCGGTCTAAGGAGCACGCCTCGAAAGCGTGTGAGGTGAAAGCCTCCGCGAGTTCGAATCTCGCCTTATCCGCCTTTAGGGTTCCGGGTTTGTCCCGGAACCCTTTTTGTTTTTGATACGAACGTCCGTATTCGCTCCTGTGCTGTATCGTATACGGCGTGTCGGGTGGAAAATAGCGAAAAGGATAACGTTGTACTCAGCGGGACTTGCGTACTAAGTACAACCATCGTATTATCGATATCAACAGAAGTACAAGGTTGTATTAAATATCCAGAACGCACATTCACCGCTGATTGGCGATGCCGCAAAACAGGTGAACCAAGAAGATGGGCCGATTGCTTTTGGTATTTAGCACAACGTTGTCTTGCGGTATTGAAGACAACGATTAAAGGAGAGCACATGTCCGAGCATTCGCACGACAATAAACCGGGGGAGCTGGAGGAATCTCGACTCGTCGTCGATAATGACTTTGAAGTAGCTCCGGTCAACGACAGACTGTTCGGGTCGTTCGTGGAGCATCTGGGTCGCTGCGTATACGACGGCATCTATGAGCCGGGCCACCCCGAAGCCGATGAAGACGGTTTCCGCAAGGACGTCATCGAACTGGTCAAGGAACTCGGCGCTACCACGATTCGCTATCCTGGCGGCAATTTCGTTTCCGGCTATCGCTGGGAGGATGGCGTTGGTCCTCGTGATGAGCGGCCGCGTCGCCTGGACTTGGCATGGCATTCCACCGAGACCAATCAGTTTGGTCTGCACGAAATGGCGAAATGGCTGGAAAAAACCGGCGGCAACGAGCTGATGGAAGCCGTAAATCTGGGTACCCGTGGTCTTGAAGAGGCCCTCGACCTGTTGGAATACGCGAATATTCCCGGCGGCACCAAGCTCTCCGAGGAGCGTCGCGCCAATGGTGCCGATCAGCCGTTCGGCATCAAGATGTGGTGCTTGGGCAATGAGATGGATGGCCCGTGGCAGACCGGTCACAAGTCCGCCGAGGATTACGGCACCTTGGCGGCCTCGGTGGCGGCAGGTATGCGCGCCATCGATCCGAACGTTGAACTGGTGGTCTGTGGTTCATCCAGCCACGTGATGGACACCTTCGGCAAGTGGGAAGAAACCGTACTTGAGAAGACGTTTGACAACGTCAACTTCGTCTCCTGCCATGCGTACTACCATCCGGAACTTCAGCCTGATGGCACCCGTGACATGAAGAGCTTCCTTGCCTCGGGCGTCGATATGGACGGTTTCATCAACGATGTCGCCGCCGCCATCGATGCAACCAAGGCCCGGCTGAAGAGCAAGCACGACGTGTTCATCTCGTTCGATGAATGGAATGTCTGGTATCTCAACGAAGAGCCGAGCAAGAATCCGGAAGGCATCGGCAATTGGCCGGTTGCCCCGCGCCTGCTCGAGGATGTGTACAGCGCCGCCGACGCCGTGGTGTTCGGTGATTTGATGATTACCCTGCTCAAGAACGCCGACCGCGTGCACGCCGCCAGCCTGGCCCAGTTGGTCAACGTAATTGCGCCGATTATGACCGAACCGGGCGGCCCGGCGTGGCGTCAGACCACGTTCTATCCGTTCTCGCTGACCGCAAAGCTCGCCAAGGGCGGCACGGTGCTTGAACCGAAACTGGCTTCCGGAACGTATGAAACCGACAAATACGGTGAAGTGCCGACGATCAATTCCGTAGCCGTGCGTGGTGAGGACGGTACGATCAGCGTGTTTGTGGTCAATCGCTCCATGGAAGCGGCCAATGACTTTGCCATCAAGCTGCCGGAAGGATTCGCACTTTCCGCGGTCGAGGCGCAAACCCTGCACGAGGATGATCTGCTGGCAAAAAACACGCTGGAAGACCAGAACCGAGTCGTTCTGCACCCCAACACCACCATCACGTCCGACGCCGATACCGGCACTGTGCGTGTGACCTTGCCGCCGGTCTCCTGGACCGCCGTGCACGTGAAGTGATTCGAGTGACGGTGGCGCATGACAGGGCGCAGTCTCTTATGGTTGCTGTGCCCTGTACAACCACCAAGCAATACCCAAACAATCATCAACATGCCCGGATTGCAGAAAGAGAGGTTCGGATTCGCCACTAATGTAATGTGGCATACCAGTCAAAGGAAGACAATGCCGTCATTCACATCGACTGGAACAATTCGATACCCAACAAAGGAATAAGGAGAAAAGACGGGTATGTAAAAAGCTAGGTTGAAAGCCGGCGGTCAGAAAGTCCCTTGTTCGGATGGCGTGCGTGCGTTTCTTCAACCAGAAAGTTTAACCTCTACGTTCGATCGTCCTGCAGTATTGTCAGAAGGATATTTGCCTAATGGTGCATGGGGTCCAACGGAGGAAAGCTCCTTGGCTGAATTCTGAGGTTGAGGGGTAGATGATTCCGATATGAGGAGGAGATGCTCGACCCGACTGTGACTTACCATAATAAGAACATAATGACGCTGTTGAAGGTGTGTCATGTAATAAGCAGAAATGGATTCGAACAATGGGAAACCGCGTAACTATCAAGGACGTGGCGCGTGAGGCGAACGTCTCCATCAAGACGGTTTCCAATGTGCTGAATGACACTGGCAGTATGAGACCGGATACACGTCGCCGTGTGGAAGAGGTGATGCGTAAGCTTGGATATACCGTCAATATTTCGGCGCGTGCAATGCGATCTGGCGGCACAAAGCTTATTGGACTCAACATCTTCGATTTCTCGCAGCCGTTCGTTCCTTTTTTCACTGACAAGGTCATTGAATACGCAAAAGAACGCCATTACGGTGTAGTCATCAACACATATGGTTCCGACGGTGAAGGGTTGGTTGCCAGCGTTGACGAGTCCTATCGTTTAGGGGCGGAAGGATGGATTCTGTTCGTAATGTCGCCGCTCGCGGATGAAGGGGCCGTTCTGGAGCAGCCATATCCGATTGTAACGACCGGAGACCATCTGGCCTACGGGAAAAGCGATTGGATCACCATGCCCAACATTGAATCCATCTCCACGGTTGTAGGAAGATTTTTGGATGAAGGTGCCCAAACGGTTGCTCTGATGGGTGTTCTTCCTGAACTGGTGGATGAGGCAGTGCTGCGTCGTCAGACGGAAGGGACCCAGGCGTTACGCGCCCAAGGATATGTGAAGGCATTTGAAGAGCGCGGATTATCGGTGAATTGGCGGTATGTGATTCCGGCAGAAAGCATGAATCAGCGTGAAGGTATGCGCGTGACAAAAGCTATGCTAGACAAGCTCCCATGCCCGGATGTTGTAGTGTGTCTCAATGATGCCATTGCTTTAGGCGCAATTCATGAATTGCAACGATGTGGTTTGCATGTACCTGACGATGTACAAGTGGTCGGCTTCGATAACGTGCCGGAAGCCGAGTACTCGGTGCCGGCGCTGACCACCATCGATCCTCATATCGATGATTATGCCAAGCATGCCGTTGACATGCTTATCGACCGCATCGAAGGATACTCAGGCCCGGCCCGTACGTACACCACCGATTTCACATTGGTGGAACGTGCCTCAACTCGACTTGCCCACTAGCATCCAACAAGTTCGCATCGGCTTCGTGAGGAGTGTGTGTCTACTCGAACAATGTGGCGTCAGTCGCTGGGTAGCCAAGTTGGAACGCGGTGTAGGCGTGCTTGGCGGCCAGTGCGGCGAGGATGAGCAGCGTATCGCTCTCGGTGGAAGATTTCGATTCGGTCACGGCCTTGATCTGCGCGCGGGCGCAGTCCATTTCGATGGCGGCGGCGGTCGGTACGGTCTGGCCGCTTGCCTTGTCGGCGATGGTGGTGGGGTTGGCCAGTAGTTGGTCGATGGCATAGACCTTTTGGCGGGGGTCGCTCTGGCCGGAAGAACTGGACTGTGCGCCGGAATCATCAAAATTGCCGTTCGCCAGCGACACCAGCTGCTGCCCGGCGGTCTTATGCATATCGCTCAACGCCAACGTAGCCCCAGCGGTCTGTCCTCGTGCGGCCAAGACCTCGATAGCGAATCCGGCGCGATCCTCGGCCACGGCCATCGCATCCAATACCGGTCGGTCAACGTTGGCGGACGTGACGCCATCAAGACGCGCCGGCGTCACCTCAGGCGCGGACTGCCCGAATTTATCGGCCAGAAAAGCCAGCCATTGCTTGGTCTGCGCGTCACGTAACGTTCCCTCGGCAAAACGACCCGAACAATACCCGGCAACGTCAATCCAAGTCAGGGGAGCGGCCAGGCCGGTGGCATACTGCTCTAATAACGGCGTGCCTTCAGCCGGATGGGTGGCGTAGTCCGCCAACGTCATCGCTTTCTCGCAAGGGCTCATTTGAGCTTCCGCCTCGGCCCGTCCGGCCAGTCGCGGCATCGAACACGCCGAAAGCGAACACAGCATCGCGCTCGCGCATAGTGCGGATGCCAAGCGCCGGGTAAACCGTCCTGAAGAGAAGCGTGTCTGCATGGAAACCTACACTAATAGCTAACTGTGACCACTCATAGGCCATGCGCCACATAACTTCATAGGAGGTACGGATCGATGGAACTGGACCTGACAGGAATACACAAGCTCGCCGCCGAGCAAGGAATCGACCCCGGAACCCTGGATGATGCGCTGGCAGAGGCCCTGCGCCTCGCCTACCTCAAGACCCCGCACGCCGCCAGGCACGCGCGTGTGGAGCTTGACGAACGTTCCGGCAACTTCACCGTCTGGGCCGCCGACGAAATCCCGGTCGAGCCCACCGAGGACGACCCGCACCCCGCTCCCAAGCTGGGCGAGGAATACGACGACACCCCGCGTGACTTCGGCCGTCTCGCCGCCGCCACTGCACGCCAGGTCATCACCCAGCTGTTCCGCCGCGCCGAAGATGAGAAGGTATTCGGCGCGTTCTCCGGTCAGAAGGGCAAGCTCATCACCGGCATCATCCAACAGGATGCTTCCGACCCCTCCAACGTGCATGTCGCGATGGGCGATGTCGAAGCCATTCTGCCTCGCCGTGAGCAGGTGCCCGGCGAACGTTACCGCCACGGCGAACGCATCCGCGTGTACGTGGTGAACGTGGCCCGTGGCATCAAGGGCCCGGAAATCGTGGTGTCCCGCTCCCACCCGGAGCTGGTCCGCAAGCTGTTCGAGCGTGAAGTGCCGGAACTGGTCTCCGGTGCCGTGTCCATCATGGCCATCGCTCGTGAGGCCGGCGCCCGCACCAAGATCGCGGTCAAGGCCAACACCGATGGCGTGAACCCGAAGGGTGCGCTGATCGGCCCCGGCGGCGCTCGCGTGCGTGCCGTTATGGAGAACCTTGGCCCGGAGAAGATCGACATCGTCGACTACTCCGACGATCCGGCCAAGTTCGTGGCAGCCGCGCTGTCCCCGGCTGTGGCCACCGGCGTACAGGTGATCAGCGAGAAGAACAAGACCGCCATCGCCTTCATCCACGATGACCAGCTATCCCTGGCCATCGGCAAGGAAGGCCAGAACGCACGACTGGCAGCCAAGCTGACCGGCTGGAAGATCGGCATCGAATCCGCCGAGGCCCATGCCAAGAAGGTCGCCGCTGAAAAGGCCGCCCAGGCTGCGGCCGAGGCTGCTGCTCCGGAAGCCGAATAGGCCGCCGGGCTCGAAGGCGAATGATCTTCAGGGCGCATTATTTCCTGATACGAGCCGCGTCAGCAATGGCGCGGCTCGCTGCGTCTACGCTATCCAGCGCTATGAGTATGCTTGATTGGCGTATGTGGGCTGGTGCAGTGTGTGCGAAATCGCCCACACCAGAGACGAGGTAACACGATCATGGTCGCACGATGAGACAGGGTAGGCTTGCCGTCATCACCAACTGACCACGCCCATGCACGCGCGTGGTCACAGAATAGGAGTAATTAGTGGCGAAACCACGCGTATACGAACTGGCTAAGGTTTTGAATGTCGATAGCAAAACCGTGCTTGAGAAGCTTAAGGACATGGGAGAATTCGTCAAGTCCGCTTCTTCTACGATTGAACCGCCGGTAGCCCGGCGTCTGAAGGCAGAGTTCGCCAAGGACAACGCCAAGGGCGATTCCAAGCCCGTGCAGCAGCGCCGCCCGGCCGCACCTTCGGCCCCGGCTTCCGCTTCATCTTCCGCACCGACTCCGGCCGCTCCCGCACGTCAGGCATCGCCTGCCTCGGCACATCAGCAGGCTCCGACTCCGGGTGCACCGACACCGCGTCCGCAGGGCGGCGCACGCCCCGGCATGCCGACCCCCGGCCGCCACGGTCAGAACGACAACCGTGAGAATGGTCGCGATAATCGCGAAGGCCGTGAGAACGGTCGTCAGAGTCGCCCGAACGATCGCCGTAACAACGATCGTCGTAACAACCAGGGCCGTCCGAACAATGGCCAGCCGGTTCAGCATCAGAACAACCGCGGCAATGCTTCGGCTCCGCGCCCGCACGCTCAGGGCGGCGCCGGTGCCAATGGCGGCAATGCCGCTTCAAATGCGATTCCGCGCCCGCACGCTCAGGGCCCGCGCCCGGGCAACAACCCGTTCTCCCGCAAGCAGGGTATGCACACCCCGACGCCGGGTGATATTCCGCGTCCGCATCCGATGGCTCGTCCGACTGCTGATAACGGTCGTGGCGGTCGTCCGGGCCGTCCCGGCCAAGGCCAGGGGCAGGGCCGCGGCTTCCGTGGCGGTCGTCCGGGCCAAGGTGGTCAGGGCGGTCCGCGTCCCGGCCAGTGGGGCCACAACCGTCCGGGTCAGGGCGGCGGCTCCCAGGGTGCCGGTCAGGGCGGCGCACGCGGCGGCTTCCGTGGGGGCCAAGGCGGCGGCAATAACTTCCAGGGCGGCGGTGCACCGAGCAACGGTCCCGCACGTGGCGGCGGTCGCGGCGGTCGCGGCGGTGCCGCAGGCGCATTCGGACGTCAGGGCGGCAAGTCTTCAAAGGCCCGTAAGAACCGTCTGGCAAAGCGCCATGAGTATGAGGAGCTGAAAGCACCGACCATCGGCGGCGTTCGCATCCCCAACGGCAACGGCCAGACCATCCGTCTGCGTCAGGGCGCGTCCCTGGCCGATCTTGCGGAGAAGATCAACGTCAACCAGGCCGCGCTGGTCACCGTGCTCTTCCACCTGGGTCAGATGGCTACCGCCACCCAGTCCTTGGATGAGGAGACCTTCCAGATTCTGGGCGAAGAGATCGGCTGGAACATCCAGCTCGTCTCCGCAGAAGAGGAAGACAAGGAACTGCTCCAGCAGTTCGACATCAACCTTGACGAGGAAGAACTGCAGGATGACGAGGATCTCAAGCCTCGCCCGCCGGTCGTTACCGTCATGGGCCACGTCGACCACGGTAAGACACGACTGCTGGATACCATCCGCAAGACCAACGTCATCGCACGTGAGGCCGGCGGCATTACCCAGCGCATCGGTGCCTACCAGGTCACCGTGAACCTTGAAGGCGAACCGCGCAAGATCACCTTCCTCGATACCCCTGGCCACGAGGCGTTCACCGCCATGCGTGCCCGTGGTGCCGAGCTCACTGACGTCGCGATCCTCGTGGTCGCCGCCGACGATGGTGTGATGCCCCAGACCGTTGAGGCCATCAACCACGCTCAGGCCGCCAAGGTGCCGATCGTCGTGGCCGTCAACAAGATCGATGTGCCCGGTGCCAACCCGGAGAAGGTCCGCGGCCAGCTCACCGAGTTCGGCTTGGTCCCTGAAGAGTATGGTGGCGACACCATGTTCGTCGACATCTCCGCCAAGCAGAACCTGCACGTCGACAAGCTGCTCGAAGCCGTGCTGCTCACGGCTGACGCTGAGCTGGACCTCCGCGCCAACCCCGACATGGACGCCCGTGGTGCCACCGTCGAAGCCCGACTTGACAAGGGTCGTGGTGCCGTGGCCACCGTGCTGGTTCAGCAGGGTACGCTCCACGTGGGCGATGCCATCGTGGCCGGCACTTCGTACGGCCGCGTGCGTGCCATGCTCGACGAGAACGGTCAGCCGATGGAAGCGGCCGGTCCGTCCACACCTGTTCAGGTGCTGGGCTTGACCTCCGTGCCGACCGCCGGTGACCTCTTCCTGGTCGCCTCCGATGATCGTGCCGCTCGCCAGATCGCCGAGAAGCGTCAGGCCACCGAGCGTGCCGCCCAGCTGGCCAAGCGTCGCAAGGTCGTCTCCCTCGAGGACTTCAAGAAGAAGTTCGCCGAGTCCGAGATCGACATGCTCAATATTGTCATCAAGGGCGATTCGTCCGGTTCGGTCGAGGCGCTCGAGGAATCCTTGATGAAGATCGAGGTATCCGACGAGGTCGGCATCCAGGTCATCCACCGCGGCGTCGGTGCAATCACCCAGAATGATGTCAACCTGGCCACGGTCGACAAGGCCGTTATCATCGGCTTCAACGTGCGCCCGAACCGTCAGGTGGCGGACCTCGCCGAGCGCGAGGGCGTGGAGATCAAGTACTACTCGGTCATCTACCGTGCGATCGAAGACATCGAGGCATCCCTCAAGGGCATGCTCAAGCCGGAATACGAAGAGGTCGTCACCTCTCACTCCGAGATCCGCGAGATCTTCCGCTCCTCCAAGTTCGGCAACATCGCCGGCGTCATGGTGCAGGACGGCGAGGTCAAGCGTGGTACGAAGTGCCGTATCCTGCGCAACGGCGTGGCCACGGTCAACGACCTCGAGATCTCCTCGCTGCGTCGCTTCAAGGACGACGTTCAGTCCGTCAAGGAAGGCTACGAGGCTGGTATCAACCTCGGCACCTTCAACGACATTGAACTCGGCGACATCATCGAGACCTTCGAGATGCAGGAAGTCGAGCGCAAGTAGTCATTGTTAAGCCCTCTCTGACGAGTGGGCTGTCAGCCGCAGGCTGACTGGGGGAGAGACATGGTAGTTCCATGATTTTCTCTCCCCCAGCCTCACTGCGTTCGGCAGCCCCTCGTCAGAGGGGGCTCAAGTCTAGAAAAGGAAATTCCTATGGCAGGAACCAACCCGCGCGCCGCACGTATTGCGGCCTTGATTCAGCGTGTCGTCGCCTCCTCCATTGAGCGCGAACTGCATGACAAGCGACTCGCCAGCATCACCGTCACCGAAGTTCGTGTGACCAACGATTTGCAGATCGCCAAGGTCTACTGGACCCAGCTCGGCCACGAAGGCCACGAGGAAGGCGAACGCAAGCGCGCCCAGCAGGCACTCGATCAGGCCAAGGGCCACCTGCGTTCTCTGGTGGGCCACAAGGCTGGCCTGCGCCTGACTCCGCAGCTCCAATTCGTGTTCGATGAAGTGCCCGGCGAGGCTCACGAGATCGAAGACATACTCGCCGTGGCCAAGAAGCGTGATGAAGAACTCGCCCGTGCTCGCGCCACCGCCCAGTACGCCGGCGACGCCGATCCGTACAAGCATGACGACGAGCCCAGCGACGACTTCGAAGACGACTCTGACGAGGAGTAGTGTGCTTCATACAACACCCAGCGGTCTGCTCATCATCGACAAGCCGCAAGGCGTGACCAGCTTCGACGCCGTCGCCGCCGTGCGCGGCGCGTTGCACATCAAGAAGGTCGGTCACGCCGGCACCCTTGACCCCATGGCCACTGGCACGCTGGTCATCGCCTTCGGCCACGCCACACGACTGCTCAACGCCATCGTGGCGCATGACAAAACCTACGAGGCCACCATACGCCTCGGCCTGCGCACCACTACCGACGATGCCGAAGGCGAGGTGCTTGTCGATGGTGAAGCCCGTTCCCGCTGGCAAACGCTATCAGCGCAGCTGACTGAGGGTGGCCAGAGCGGCGAACCAACGGCGTTACCAACTGCCTCATGGCAAGACCTGCTCACACGCACCATCGCCACCAATTTCACCGGCGATATCGAACAAGTCCCCAATACGTTCTCCGCCATCAAAATCAACGGCCAGCGTGCCTACGACTTGGCTCGCGAAGGCAAGGATGTGGAACTCAAACCCCGCCCGGTCACCATCAGCGAATTCACCGTGCTGGATATCCGCAGCGGATTCGTAGCAGGGGAGCAGGCCGCTGAACCATTGCGGGAAGACGCGAACACGGGAGCGATTCCCGCACTTGATGTTGACGTGCGGATCAGCTGTTCATCGGGCACCTATATCCGCGCGCTCGCCCGCGATCTCGGCAAAGAACTTGGCGTCGGCGGATACCTGACCCGTTTGCGCCGTACGCGAGTCGGCCGATTCGCGTTGCCGGACGATGCCAGCGGACTTATCGCTCCTGAGGCGATGCTTGACACGCGAACCCATACCGTCACCGCACATACCGATCAGAAGACGTTCACTAATCGGGAAGGGCAAACCGTCACGCGCAACAAGTGCGTATTGGACACTCCTGAAGGTCTTGCCGGTGACGAGCGCCGCAACTGGCTGCTTGACCATGCCCTTACCATGGAACAGGCCGCTCGAGGTGCGATGCCGGCGCTTGACATCACTCCTGAGGAGGCCAGCGAATTACGCTTCGGCCGCCGTATTGAGCGTACAATCAGCGAGCCCACTGCCGCCATTGTGCCGCAAACGCATGATGTGGCGGCGATTATCGAGCGTGCAAACGCTCATCAGGCCAAGCCGGTCACCGTATTCCCCCTCGCGTAAAGTAGACGCGGTGAAAAGTGCAGCTTGATACAGGCCGCGCACAACAACGTCTATATTGCATGAATAACATCGCACGGATAAAAGGAACAGCACACTGATGGATATCACGCACCTGACCCCTGACGCCGAAGGTTCGATTGAATGGCCCTCGTTCAGTAACGATAAGAAGGCCGTGGTGACATTGGGCGCATTTGATGGCATGCACTTGGGTCATCAGGCGGTGATCAAGCGTGTGGTGGAACTCGCGCACCAGCATGATGCTTTTTCCGTGGTGATTCTGTTTGACCCGCGCCCCGCATTCGTGCACGGCTGGGTCATCTCGCACCATGGCGAAGAGCCCGCGGTTCAGAACGTGGATGCCGAAGCATTGACCAGTGTGGATGATCGACTGCACCGCATGGAACAGTTCGGCGTGGACCATGTGCTGGTGGTGCACTACACGCTGGCCTTCGCAGCTATGTCATACATTTTCTTCCTTGGCCGACTCACCGGCAAGCTGGGTATGCGCACGTTGGTCCTTGGGCAGGATGCCGCCATGGGCAAGGGTCGAGAAGGTGATGTGAAGCATATCGCCAATCTTGCCGCCGCCACCGGTGTATTCGAACTTGATGTGGTCGATGACCGTGGCCCGGGTGAAGTGCGTATTCCGCGCGATTTCAAGCCGGAAGCCCCGAGCGAATGGGGAGAGCCCGTCGATCCGCTGGCCAATGCCACCAAAGCCGAGCGCCGCGCATGGAGCAAGAAGAACCAGGCCAAGGCAATGCGCGCATGGAGCTCCACCAATGTGCGCTACCTGCTGGCTCATGGCCGAATCCAGGATGCCAACGCCATTCTGGGTGCTCCGCACTCCATCGAGGGCGAAGTGGTGCATGGTGAGGAGCGTGGCCGCACCATCGGATTCCCCACCGCCAATCTTGGCTCCGACATTGCAGGCTACATTCCGGTCGACGGCGTCTATGCCGGTTGGCTGGTAGATGGTGAAAACCGTTGGCCCGCCGCCATCTCCATTGGCACCAAACCCACCTTCAGTGAAAAACCGGCCTTAATGAGCGTGTGGTGGAGGCCTACTGCATCACTGAAGAATGGATCGACCTGTACGACCACAAGGTTCGCGTCGAATTCGTCGGCTTCCTGCGCCCGCAGGTCAAGTTTGATGGCCCCGACCAACTCGTCGACGAACTCAAGCGCAACGTCGAGGAGACCAAGCGTCTTACCGCCTGAGGCATATCTCAGGGCTATTTACGCACTCCCAAGGCGTCTAATGCGTCGGACAATGTGTTGGACTCCACCAGCTGAAGTCCCTCGACATGCACCGGCTTGCGCAGTGGCGGAATGACCGCCGTGGTGAAGCCGAGGCGTGCGGCCTCGCGAAGGCGATATTCCATACGCGGTACCGGGCGCACCTGACCGGTCAGGGAAATCTCACCAATGGCGCACGTGGCTCGCGCAATGGGTTTTGACGTGGCGGCGCTCGCCAGTGCCGCCACTATCGCCAAGTCGGAACCGGGCTCCTTGGCCTGGCCCCCGGCAATAGTGGAGATATACAGGTCGTTGGACAGCAGGTTGAGCTTGCTGTGACGGTAGAGCACCGCGACCAGCATGGCGATACGGCTGGGGTCCACGCCATTGACCGCACGACGGGGTGTGGGCAGCACCGACGTGGTGACCAGAGCCTGTACTTCGATAGGCAGACTGCGATCGCCCATCCAATGTGAACGTCACGCAGGTCGCCTTCCGACGGGTGCCGTCGTTGGCCGCA
>ENA-OQKC01000124-OQKC01000124.1-human-gut-metagenome-genome-assembly--contig:-NODE-124-length-30384-cov-4.019665_pt1 | contig 30384 bp, 34 predicted proteins | sample MGYA00242774_ERZ504790 | MGnify/ENA primary metagenome ERZ504790 (study PRJEB26092, sample SAMD00036419) | human gut metagenome | host: Homo sapiens | study: EMG produced TPA metagenomics assembly of...
CCAGGAGCATAGCTGGGCAACTACGTACGGATCGGATAAACGCTGAAAGCATCTAAGCGTGAAGCCGACCCAAAGATAAGATATCCCACTGATTTGATCAGGTAAGACCCCTTGAAGACTACAAGGTCGATAGGCACGATGTGTAAGTGGAGCGATCCATTCAGCAAGCGTGTACTAATAGGTCGAGGGCTTGACCACAATTCGCTTGAGTATCTCAAGTCAACGAGAAGTAGCAGTGATTATTCAGTTTTGAAGGCACGTCCTTCATCGCAAGACAGCATAGAGAGTCTTGGAAAACAGCATCTGTTGCGAAACGCAATCCAGCTGTTGTTGCCAACGATTTGAAAAGCTGGATTGCAGAGAAATACTAGACAAAGTAAATCAGAAATGATATACTTAGCTAGTCATATGGTCGGTGACGATGACGGTGAGGTTCCACCTGTTCCCATTCCGAACACAGCAGTTAAGCTCACTCGTGCCCAAGATAGTTAGCTGGAAACGGCTTGTGAAAATAGGTAGCCGCCGACTTGATCAAAACGCTCTAAGAGAGATCTTGGGGCGTTTTCTTTTTGCTTTTTTCGTCCAAAGCTCTTGCATCTGGTCGGCGGGTGCGGTATGCTTAACCAATAGGACGCTTGCAAGAGGGAGGGCAGAGACATGGACAGAGAAGAGATCCGCTATCTGCTGGGCAGCACGATCTATGCACGGGCCAAGGCATACGAGAACCGGGTGCAGGATCTGGAATGTGAGACGGCAGAGAACGGCGTGCGTCATCTGAGCGCCGATGTGCGGGGCAGCGGCCGGAATCTCTACCGCACGCAGGCGTGGCTGCGCCAGAACGGCAGTTTCGTCAGCGCCAGCTGTACCTGCCCTTTCAATGAAAACGGCGAAGGTCCCTGCTGCAAGCACATCGGTGCGCTGCTGCTGCATGAGGTGGATGAGCCGGAAGAAAAGACGGAGTCAAAACCGGAAAAGAAGGCACTGCTGGACATTCCGGGCGTGCAGCGCGGGACAGAATTTGCGAAAGAAGCCGCAGCTCGGAAGGATAGCTATGTCTCCGGCCTCGAGATGCTGTTCGGCAGGAAATGGCGAGGCGATGAACCCGTCTCGGATGTGCGGGCGCAGGAGCTTCTCCGGGCTTATCAGGAGGACGCGCTGTCCGAGGTGGAGAGCCTGACGGCCTCGGACGGCCAGCAGCGAGGCTTCGCGGAACTGGAACCGGAGCTCATCCTGGACTGCTCCGGACAGCCGCCGCTGCTGCGCCTCCGCATTTCGGACGGCGGGCGGCAGTATGTCGTAAAAAGCATCCCGGAACTGCTGACGGCCATCGAGAAAGAGCGGAGCGTCAGCTACGGCAAAACACTGGCCTTTGTCCACCGGTGGGACGCCTTTACCTCCGAGGCACAGAAGATTCTGACGCTGCTCCGCCGCCAGCAGGACACGGTAAAGAGCGTGGAAGCCGCCACAGGCCGCCCGACCCGCAGCATCGCAAATGGCCCCGCTGGAAGTGTGCCGCTGTCGGGTGAGCTGCTGGATGAACTGGTGGCTTTATATGAGCCGAGGGGCGAGGTGGGCGGCTACGCCTTGCGAAAGGGTCTGCCCGCGCTGACGCTGCGGGTCGAGAAGAAGAGGGGCGGCGTACACATCGTGGTGGAGCCCAGTCTGTACACATTGCAGGGCCTCGACTACAGCTACCTTTATAATGAAGACACCATCTGGAAGCTGGAACGAGCCGAAGCGGCCCGTCTGCTGCCCGCGCTGAATGCCCTCTGCGGTAGCGGACTCTTTTTCACCAGCAAGGATGCCGTATCGTTTTGCAGCTTCGTGCTGCCGGAGCTGGGCCGGAAGATCACCATCGACGACCCTGACCGGCTGCTTTTGAATCAGATACCGCTGGAGCCGGTGGTGCAGTTCTATCTGGATGCGCCCCACATGGGGGCCGTCCGCGCCCACCCGGAATTTTTGTATGGGGAAGACCGGGTGACGCCTTTTGCGGCCCCGACCGATTTATTGAGGGACGCCCGCGCAGAGCGTCGGGCCGGGCGGCTGCTCCAAACTTATCTGACCCAGCAGACCGACTCAAGCCCCGCCGAATATGGCACAGACGACGAGGATACCCTTGTCACTTTCCTTGAAGAGGGTGTGCCTGCCCTGCTGGCGGAGGGCGAAGTCTACCTCAGCGATGCATTCCGCGACTTGCAGGCTGCGCCGCCGAAGATCTCGGTGGGTGTGTCGGTACAGGGAAGTGTGCTTGATTTGGAGGTGGACACCGGCGAATTCCCGGTGAGCGAGCTGAAAGCTCTGCTCAAGTCGCTCCACCAGAAAAAGCGCTACCACCGCCTGCGGGATGGCCGATTGCTGCGGCTGGATGACTCGCTGGAAGTGCTGGACGAACTGAACGAAACGCTGGAGCTCTCTGGCGCAAAGCTGGGCCAGAACCACGCCCAGCTTCCGCTTTACCGTGCGCCCAGCCTCGACTGGGCGCTGTCGGGCCAGACCGGTGTGCGCTTCAACCGGGATGACGCCTTCCGGCGCATCAGCCGGAGCTTCCACGCCGTCAAGGACAGCGAGTATGCCCCGCCTGCCTCCCTGCAAAAGACCCTGCGCAAATATCAGCGGGACGGCTACCGCTGGCTGCGGACGCTGGATGGTTACGGCATGGGCGGCATCCTCGCCGACGATATGGGCCTGGGCAAAACGGTGCAGGTGCTGAGCTACCTGCTGGCCATGAAGCAGAACGGCCAGACTCTGCCCAGCCTCATCGTCTGCCCGGCCTCGCTGGTGCTGAACTGGGCCGAGGAGTGTCAGAAATTCACGCCCGAACTCTCCTGCGTGGTGGTGGACGGCGACGCTGCCCACCGCGCAGAGCTGGCTGAGAGCTGGCCCGCCGCCGACCTCGTGGTGACCAGCTACGATTTGCTGCGGCGTGACGAGGCGCTTTACGAGGGGCAGGAGTTTTACGCCTGCATCCTCGACGAGGCGCAGGCCATCAAGAACCACACCACCCAGAAATACAAGGCCGTCTGCAAGGTGCGCAGCCGGGTGCGGTTCGCCCTCACCGGTACGCCGGTGGAGAACCGGTTGGGCGAGCTGTGGAGCATTTTCTCCTTCCTGATGCCGGGCTATCTGCCGCCCTACAAGAGCTTTTGCAGCCGGTTCGAGAAGCCCATCGTGCAGGAGGAAGACCAGACCGCCGTGCGGCGTCTCAATCAGCTGACCGGCCCCTTCATCCTCCGCCGCATGAAGTCGGATGTGCTCAAGGAGCTGCCGCCCAAGACCGAGAATGTCTACCGCATCGAGCTGGAAGAGGAGCAGCGCAAGCTCTATCTGGCCGCTGTGGTGGACGCCCGGGAGAAGCTGCAGGCCGCAAAGCCCGAGGACAAGATGGCGGTGTTCGCCGTCCTCATGCGGCTGCGGGAGATCTGCTGCGACCCGCGCCTTATCGCAGACAACTGGGAGGGCGGCAGTGCCAAGCTGGACGCCTGCGCGGAGCTTGTTTCCAGCGCCGTGGAGGGCGGCCACCGCATCCTGCTGTTCAGCCAGTTCACCTCGATGCTCGAGCTGCTGGCAAAGCGTCTGGACGCCGAGGGCATCAGCCACTTTACGCTGCAGGGCTCGACGCCGAAGCCCGTCCGGGCGGAGCTGGTCCGGCGGTTCAACGGCGGAGAGGTGAGCGTTTTCCTCATCTCGCTGCGGGCCGGCGGCACCGGCCTCAACCTGACGGCGGCGGACATCGTCATCCACTACGACCCGTGGTGGAACGTCGCCGCCCAGAATCAGGCCACCGACCGCGCCTACCGCATCGGCCAGCAGAACCCGGTGCAGGTGTATAAGCTCATTGCACAGGATACCATTGAAGAAAAAATCGTGGAATTGCAGCAGGCCAAGCAGTCGCTGGCCGACACCGTGACCGGCACCGCCGATGGTGCCATCCTCTCGATGCGGCCGGATGAGCTGCTGCAGCTGCTGGAAGGGAGCGAACCATGAAATACGCATTGTTTTCGGTGCCGGCAGGCACCATTTACGACCTGCCCCAGACCATCAAAGAGGGCGAGGAGGGTCTTGTCTCCACCATCGGAGATGAGGGTCTGTATGGGCAGGCCTGCCAGGTGCGGACTGCGCCCGGCGGCGTGACCGCTGCGGGCGTCCGGCTTCCGCCCGATGTGGCCGAAGTGGTCAGCTTTTACGGCTACCATGGCTATGTGGATCGGCGGGAATTGCAGTTTGTCCGCGAGGAGGAGCTGTGGGAGTATCTGGGGACAGACCTCGTTCTCGTGGGCCGCGCTACGGATGTCCTCAGCCTGCCCAAGGTGCAGGGCGTCCGGATGATGGAACTGGAGCGGGGAGGCGTTCTCCGCCGCCAGCCTGAGACCGCCGAAGAGGCCGAGGCCCACAAGGGCTGGGCGAAAGTCCTGCTGACGGATGGCCGGACGGGCTATGTCCGGGACGTGGCGCTGGAGCCGGTGAAATATGAGATGACGGCGGTCTTCTCCCAGAGAGAGGGCCTTGCCTTCAATGACGCGCTGGCCGAGACGCTGAACACGACGGCAGACAAGCTCGTGCCGGAAGCTGTGGCGCGCTGGTACGGCGGCAGCGAAGAAGCCTTCCGCGCCGCTGTCTGCGAGCAGGCAAAAAAGTATATGGGTACCGAGTACCGCTGGGGCGGCAAGTCGGGCCGGGGCATCGACTGCTCGGGCCTCGTCAGCAGTGCCTACATGCAGTGCGGTGTGCTCATCTACCGCGACGCAAAGATCATCGAGGGCTGGCCGATGCATGAGGTGGCCTTCGAGAACAAAAAGCCCGGCGATGCGCTCTTCTTCCCCGGCCATGTGGCGCTTTATCTGGGCGAAGGACGGTATATCCACTCCACCGGTGCCGCCGTCAGCGGCGGTGTGGTCATCAACAGCCTTGAGCCGAGCGACCCGCTGTATCGGGAGGATCTGGTGAAGTGTTTGTATGCGGTGGGGAGCGTGTTCTGAATTTTCGCTCTCCGCCGTTTTACGGCTTCGCCGAAGATTTCACGTTTCTGCTGGACGTTACCGTCAGCAGAGAGGTAACACCAGCTGCGGAGCAGCAAATCGGAGAAGTGAGAAAAATGCGTTTAGCGAAGCGGCTAGCATTTTTCCACTTCGACTTCCCCTTCGGGGTCTGAAAGGGGCGAGCAGCCCCTTTCTCGTGGATCCAGCGCGTCGAAATCGCTGGTGCTTTTCTGGTTCTCTTTTGGCACGCAAAAGAGAACGTAGCTTAAAGGAAGAAGAACCTTCCCTTTGTCAAAGGAGAACCAAAAATGAAAGTCTTTGATCTACATTGTGACACCCTGAGTGAGCTGCGCTACGCCGAAAAGGCGGGTGCGCCCAAGAGCTTTGCACAGAATGATCTGCACATCGACTTGCAGAAACTGAAAAAGGGCGACTATATGCTGCAGTGCTTCGCCGCCTTTGTCAATCTGGGCGACAAGACCCCCGGTGCCGACCCGCTGGTGACGGCGCTGGAAGAGATCGACGTCTTCAAACGCATCATGGAAAAATACCCGGAGGATATTGCTCCGGTGTATCAACCCTCTGACATCCGCAAGAACGCCGCCGAGGGCAAGATCAGCGGAATGCTCACCATCGAGGAGGGCGGCTGCTGCAAGGGCAGCATCGGCGTGCTGCGCCGGATGTACGAGCTGGGCGTCCGCATGATGACCCTGACCTGGAACCACGAGAACGAGCTTGCCAGCCCCAACGTCGTCCCCGGCGGGGGCCGCAACATCTGGCCCAGCGCCCCCAACACCGAGACGGGCTTGAAGGAGAAGGGCTTCGAGTTCCTGGCTGAGATGGAGCGTCTGCACATCGTCGCAGACGTGAGCCACCTGTCCGACAAGGGCTTCTGGGACATTGTGGAGCACTCCACCCGCCCCTTTGCGGCCAGCCACTCCAACTGCCGCGCCCTCGCGCCCCACTGCCGCAACCTCACCGACGAGATGATCCGCGCCCTTGCCAACAAGGGCGGCCTCGTGGGTCTGAACTACTGCAGCGGCTTCCTCGACAACCAGCCCGAAGAAAAGCTCTGCCGCAGCACCACGGCCCTGATGGCAAAGCACGCGGCCCACTTCAAGCAGGTGGGCGGCATTGAGCTCATCGGTCTGGGCAGTGACTTCGACGGCATCGGCGGCAAGCTGGAAATGGACGACTGTTCCAAGCTCCCGCTGCTGGCCGACGCACTCCGCCGCGAGGGCTTCACCGAGGACGAGGTGGAGGCCATCTTCTACCGCAACGCCCGGCGGTTCTTCGAAGAAAACCTCTAAATAATGTATAAAACGACAGGGAGATTCCAAAATGGATAAAAACATGACGCTGGAAAAGCGTATTGCCGCCGAGCTGTATTCCTATCAGGGCAAGATGAGCGTCTTTGTGGACGACTTGCACGGCCACACGGTCGAGATCGGCGCTGACGAGGAATTTGAGACGGCTTCCACCATCAAGGCATATATCCTCGCAGTCCTGTATCTGCAGGCCAGCCGGGGCAAAGCCAGCCTCGAGGAAAAAATCACCTACAAGCCCGAGCACTTTGTGGACGGCTCCGGTATGCTCCGGGCGCTGGGCGTGGGCGCAAGTCTGAAAGTTAAAGACGCTGCCACCATGATGATCATCTGCTCCGACAACATCGCTACCAACATGGTCATCGACTATCTGGGGCTGGACACCATCAACGCCTGCATCCGGGAGATGGGCTTTGCCCACACCGTCCTGCACAACCCGCTCCACTTTGATATTTACAGCGACCTCGGCACCACGACGCCCCGGGACTACGCCTCCCTGTTTGCGCAGGTGGCAAAGGGAACGCTCGTCAGCGCTGAGGCCAGCGCCGAGATGCTGGCCATCTTCCGTCAGCAGCATTATAATACCATGCTGACCCACGACTTCCCTCAGTTCTATCTCGACTGCGAGGAGACCGGCGAGCCGGAGCTTATCTGGGTGGCCAGCAAGAGCGGCAGCATGAATGCCTGCCGCAACGACGGCGGCATCGTCCACACCCCCTACGGCGAGTATGTCATCGTCCTGATGAACAAGGACTTCCACGACATCATCGAGTACAATGACCATCCCTCCATGGTCTACGGCGCCCGGGTGTCCCGGATGATACTCGACCAGATCTTGGCCTGCGAGGGGGAGCTGTACAAGTAAAATCGTGGAAGAAATAGGAATATTAAGGGGAATCATAACAATGGGTATTCAAATCAGCCTGCCGATGATGGCATTTCTGGTGTTCATGACCGGCTTTGCGGGCTTTGTCGATTCGGCAGCGGGCGGCGGCGGACTCATCAGTCTGCCGGCCTATCTCTTCGCGGGGCTGCCGCCCCACTATACTTACGCCACCAACAAATTCAGCGCCGCCTGCGGCACGACGTTCGCCACGGCCAGCTTCTTCAAGAACGGCGCGATGAACCTCAAGGTCGGCATCCTCGCTGCCATCGGCAGCTTTGCGGGCAGTGCCTTGGGCGCACACATCGTCCTGATGCTCAGCGATGAGGTGCTGCAGATGATGATGTTCATCATCCTGCCCATCGCGGCAGTCATCATCCTGTGGCAGCGCAACCTCCCGGACGAGAACCGGGACGACGGCACTCTGAATTTGAAAAAGGCCCTGCTGGCTCTGGGTATCGGCCTCGGCATCGGTCTGTACGACGGCATGGTGGGGCCAGGCACCGGGACCTTTGCCATCATCGCTTTCACCAGCCTGATGGGCTTCGACCTGCGCACCGCCAACGGCAACGCCAAGGTGCTCAACCTCGCCAGCAACTACGCCAGCCTCTTCACCTATCTGAGCGGCGGGCTGGTGGTCTTTCCGGTGGGCATCCCCTGCGCCATCAGCAACATCGTCGGCAACATCATCGGCTCTCACTTTGCCCTGAGAAAGGGTGCAAAGTTCATCCGCCCCATGATGCTCGTGGTGCTGGTGCTTTTGCTGGGCAAGCTCATCACGGATATGCTGTAAGTAAAAACGAAAAGAGGCTGCCGTGCAGATGCACGGCAGCCTCTTCCTATATACTCTTAGTCGATGACCAGCCCGTTATCAAAGAAGGCCAGACCAAACGCACCGGGACCGGCGTGGGTGCCGATGACGCAGCCGATCTGGCGCACCAGCGGCTCGGGAAGGCCGAGATTGTCCACCAGATAGGTCCGGATGGGGTTCACCTCGCGGGTGCTGATGGTGTAACCGGCCAGAGAGGGGAAACGGGGATTGACGCCGCCCAGCTCCTCTATCTTCTTGAAGAGGGCGACGTATGCGCCGGGCAGGCCCCGGGCCTTGCCGGCCATGGCGACTTTGCCCTCCTTGATGGTGATGAGGGGCTTGATGCCCAGCATCCCGCCGGCCACGGCGACGGCGGCGGGCAGACGGCCGCCCTTGCGCAGATACTTCAGGTCGTCGATGGCGGCGATGAGGTGCAGGTGCTCCTTGGCGTGCTCGAGGGTGGCGGCGATCTGGACGGCAGACTTGCCTTCATCCCGCAGGTGTGCGGCCAGACGCACCAGCAGACCCTCGCCGAGGCAGACATTGGTGCTGTCCACGAAGAGGACGTTGTCCACGTTGGCCAGGTCTGCGGCCAGCTTCGCACACTGATAGGTGCCGGACAGCTCATGGGACAGGAAGATGCCCACGACCTCGTCTCCGGCGGCAGCGGCCTCGGCGTAGAACTTTTCGAACAGCTCAGGGCTGGGCTGGCTGGTGGTGGGCAGCTTTTTGCAGCCGGCCATGTGCTCATAGTACTCGCTGGGAGTCAGGTCCACGCCGTCCCGGATGACGGTGCCGTCCTCGAGGGTGACGTTGAGGGGGATGACGTCCACACCCAGCTGCGCGGCCTCGGCGGGCAGGATGTCGGATGCGGAATCGGTAAGAATGCGTATCATATAGCTCGTACCTCCATGGGTGCGTTCATCGTGTGTCTTTGGTAAAACGACAAATCTATAAAAAAGTCGTACAAAGTATACCAGAACGCCGGGCGGAATGTCAATCTTTTGAGTAAAATTTCTTCGAATGAACGAAGAACTGCTTGCAAAACGGGGCGGCAGTATGGTACAATGTCCGCCGACAGGAGGGTGCGCCGTGAAGAGACTGATAAGGGAAACAGAAAAGCCGTCTTTTCCGGCTCAGTGCCGGGTCCTGGCCGAGGCGGCCGTGCTCTGGGCGCTGCTGGCGGCGGGAGCACAGCTGCTGCTCCCGGCGGAAAAGACGGCTCTGCCCGAGGGTGCGGCCCTCGCGTGGGCTGCGCTGCGCATCTGCCTTGTGACCCCTCTGGCGGAAGAGCTTGCCTTCCGGGGCGGGGCGCTCTATCTTTTGCAGCCGCTGGGCGGCGCGGGGGCTGTGGTGGTGCAGGCGGTGCTTTTTGCGGCCCTGCACGGCAGCTGGACGGCCCGGGCCTATGCGCTGGGCATGGGGCTCATCTTCGGCTGGGCGGCCCGGAAGGCGAAGAGCGTATGGCCCGGCAGCGCGTTACATATTATAAATAACTGCCTCGTGTTTGCCGCACGGCTGGCAGAAAGGGGAATGGGATGACCGATTTTGAGCTGATGGGCGCGGCGCTGGAAGAGGCCCGGAAGGCCGCTGCGCTGGGCGAAGTGCCGGTGGGCGCGGTCGTGGCGAAGGACGGAGAGATCATCTCTGCCGCCCACAACACCCGCGAGACGGAGAAAAACGCCCTCCACCACGCGGAGCTGCTGGCCATCGACGCGGCCTGCAAAAAGCTGGGCGGCTGGCGGCTGTGGCAGTGTGAGCTGTTCGTGACGCTGGAACCCTGCCCCATGTGCAGCGGCGCCATCATCAACAGCCGCATCAAGCGGGTGGTGTACGGTGCCGCCGACGTCAAGGCGGGCTGCTGCGGCTCGGTGACAGACCTCTTCGCCCAGCCCTTCAACCATCACCCCGTCATCGAGAAGGGACTGCGGGCCGATGAGGCACAGCAGCTTTTGCAGGAATTTTTCGTTTCACTGCGGGCCAGGCGGGCCGCAAAGCCCCGCCGGAAGCCGCCCGTGAACCCCTGAATCTGTGAAAAAAGTGGGAACTGCGTGAAAAAATCACCGGTGACCACTTTATTTTTTCGCCCGATTGTGCTATATTATTCAATGGAAACTTGTCGAAACCACACAAATGCCGCCGGGCGCGCCGCAGAGCCGGCCTAGACCGGAAAAAGTGAGCAGAGCGCAGCTCCGGCGGGGTGGGGGAAGCTGTTTCCTTTCCCGCCGCAGAGGCTTTGACACGAAGAGGCGCTGCGGCCGAAAATAGTGGACAGGAGGGTTTGACTCTTGTACAACGACGAATTTGAGCTGACATTTGACCTTGCAGACGCCGGGCCGAAGACAGAACAGCGCAGGCCGACCCTGCCCGAGCCGGAAGAAGCGGCTGCGGCCGCACCGCCGGTGCAGGAAACGAGGGAAACGCCGGTCAGCGCTGCGCCGGAGAACACACCGGCACCGGAACGCGAGCCGGAACCTGCGGCAGAGCCCCGGAGCACTGCCCCGGCGGCGAAGGACCGCACCGTCCTCATCTCGGGCGGCGACCGGGGCATCGGCGCAGCAGCAGCCCGCGCATTCTATGCGGCGGGCTTCCGGGTGGCAGTGTTCTACCACACCAACGCCGAGGCCGCCGCAGCCCTGCAGAAGGAGCTGCCGGGCGTACTGGCCATCCAGTGTGACGTGGCCAGCCGGGCCAGCTGTGAGCTGGCCTTCCGCGCCGCCGAGCAGGCGCTGGGCCGGGTGGATGTGCTGGTGAGCAACGCGGGCATCGCCCAGCAGAAGCTGTTCACCGACATCACGCCGGAAGAGTGGCAGCGGATGCTGGACGTCAACCTGACCGGTGCGTTCAACCTCTGCCAGCTGGCCCTGCCCGGGATGATACGCCGCAAAGCGGGCCGCATCCTCACCGTGAGCAGCATGTGGGGCCAGACCGGCGGCAGCTGCGAGGTACACTATTCCGCCGCCAAGGCGGGCCTCATCGGCCTGACCAAGGCGCTGGCAAAAGAAGAAGGTCCCAGCGGCATCACCGTGAACTGTGTGGCCCCCGGCGTCATCGACACCGATATGATGGCCTCGTTCACTGCTGAGGACAAAGCGGCGCTGGCCGAAGAGACCCCTGTGGGTCGTCTCGGCACCGCCGAAGAGGTGGCAAAGCTTCTGCTGTACCTCGCCGGAGAAGACGCCGGCTACATCACCGGCCAGGTGTTCGGCGTCAACGGAGGTCTTGTGATTTAAGAGGCAAGGCCGAAACTATGAGACAAGTTCACTTGCGGGGCGCTTCCCCCGCAGTGAGAAGGAGAGAGCGAAATGGGCATGACTTTGAAGGAACTGTTGACGAAAGGCGAAGGCACCCTGTCGGCACAGGAGGCCAAAACTTTGGCTGCACAGTGCAGGATGGATGTGGAAACGCTCTATACGCTCCTTGAAGAGCGCGGCATCAAGATCATCGAGGATGAGGCCGACGCCGATGTGAATCTGGACGTGGACAGCATCATCGCCGAGGTGGAAAACGCCGAGAACAACAGCGACGAGCTGGGTCTGGGCGGTGAGGACGAGGAAGAAGCCGCCGAGGAGAACCCCGCCGACCTGAAGGCTGCGATGGATGAGCTGCTGGACGATCCCGTCAAGAACTACCTCAAGCAGATCGGCCAGATCCCTCTGCTGAGCGCGGAGCAGGAAGTTGACCTGAGCAAGCGCATCCACGCCGGCGCCGAGGCTGCCCATATCCTGCAGGCCGACCGCCAGAAGTACGGTGCGCCCGAGTACATCAAGAAGAACAGCGCCCGCTTCTCGTTCGAGGAAGACGAGAACAGCCGCAGCTACACCGAGGACATCGACGAAGAGGGCAGCGAGAAGCCCAGCGTGGACGCCGAGGAAAAGGCCGCTGAGGAAGAGGCCATGGAGGCTGTGGAGAACGGCCCCCTGACCGAGGAGCGCCGTCAGGAGCTGCTGAAGACCCGCCGCGACGGCCTGAACGCCCGCCGCAGCCTGAGCGAAGCGAACCTCCGTCTGGTGGTCTCCATCGCCAAGAAGCACGTGGGCCACAATCTGGCCTTCCTCGACCTCATCCAGGAGGGCAACATCGGCCTCATCAAGGCGGCTGAGAAGTTCGACTGCGACCGCGGCTTCCGCTTCTCAACCTATGCGACCTGGTGGATCCGTCAGGCCATCACCCGCGCCATCGCCGACCAGGCCCGCACCATCCGCATCCCGGTGCACATGGTCGAGACCATCAACCGGATGCGTCAGGCCACCAACCAGCTGGTCTACCAGAACGGCCACGAGCCCACCCCGGAAGAGCTGGCAAAGGCCATGGACATGAGCGTGGAGCGTGTGCGTGAGATCCAGCGGATGGCACAGGAGCCCGCCAGTCTGGAAAGCCCCGTGGGCGAGGAAGAGGATTTCCTCTCTGGGCGATTTCGTCGCCGACGAGAACGCCGAGGCTCCCGGCAAGGCTGCTGACCGCGCCATGGTGGCCCAGCAGATCAATCAGGCCCTCAAGAGCCTGACCCCCCGTGAAGAGAAGGTCATCCGTCTCCGCTTTGGTCTGGACGATGGCCGTCCCCGCACGCTGGAAGAGGTGGGCCGCGACTTCGGCGTTACCCGTGAGCGCGTCCGCCAGATCGAGGCAAAGGCCATCCGCAAGCTGCACAGCCGCAAGTGCCTGGCCCTGCTGAACGGCCTCATCGAGTAATAGTTTCAACAATGCAGACGGCTGCCGTGGAAAAACGGCAGCCGTTTTTCTGCATCCGGGCAGAAAAACGCAAAATGCCAGATTTTTTTGCAAAAAACGCTTGCAATGCGGCAGAGTTTATGGTATTATAATTGAGCTGTGAGTGTGCTGCTATAGCTCAGTTGGTAGAGCGCATCCTTGGTAAGGATGAGGTCTCCAGTTCGAATCTGGATAGCAGCTCCATAAAGAGTTACCGGTATAGATGCGTCTGGTGCAAAGCCAGGCGCATCAACTGTTTCCGGGCTTTTTTGAGCCCGGATTTCTTCTTTTGAACCATAGATTTTTATGGAGGCTTCGGGGCAACTGACCGGATTTGAACCGGAGGCTCTCATGTCTTGGACAGTTTCCAAACTCCAGCCCTTTGAGAGAGGACGTTTCTCTCGAAACAAGCGGCATCATCGCAGAAAAAGAATCACAAATACTTGGGCGTCGTTTTGTCGGCTTTGACGGGCCGAAAAAAGCGGCGCCCTTTTTCAATTTCTAAAAGGGCGCTGGAGTATAGGACCGCTATGGAAGCCGCGCCGCAGCTCAAAGCCAGCGGACTGGATGGCGGCTGCCGCATCCTCGCTGACTTCGGCGGAAGGATGTTCCGCCCGCTGCAAAGACGGCTGCGAGATGAGCGGAACCGGAAGTCCATCGCGGCACACCAGCCGGGAAAGGCATCTCAGGACGGGCTTGGCATATCGATTGACCGAAAAGCGGCGGCAGAGTGGTTTCAAAAATCGGCAGAGGCCGGAAATCCTTGCTCCGCATACGCGCTGGGCAAACTGCTGCTGGAGAAGGGGCAGATCCCGCAGGCCATTCACTTTCAAAGCGGTTGGCCGCAATGGTAAGCGTCGTATATCTTCCTATTTCTGTGTAAAAAGCTGTGTTTCAATATCTGTGATCGTAATGTGCGAGAGGTAGGCGGCGCATTCCTCGTTCATGTTCCGGTACAGCGTGTCCATCGCGCCCGCCATGCCGGAGCAGATGGCGCAGTCCCGGTCAATGTCGCCGCTGTGCCACGCGCAGTCCACAAAGCGGGTATTCACCGCCTCCGCCACCTGCCGTAGGGTAAGGCTCGCCGGGTCTGCCGTCAGACGGTAGCCGCCGTCCAAGCCCTCCCGGGTCTCCACCATCCCCGCCTTTTTCAGCCCCGCCAGCACCCGGCGAACGCGGGTGGGGTTGGTGCAGATGTTCTCCGCAAGCGCCTCGCTGCTGAGTGATCGTCCGCTGTGGCTCAGGCAGACCAGCGCGTGGACGGCCAGATTAAAGGAACTGTCCACCCTTTATCTCTCCTTCACAAGCTCGTAGGGCCAGTCGATGACGCCGCCGAAGTCGTAGACGCTCTGATACCCCAGTGCCAGCAGCTTTTGAGCGGCATCTTTGCTGCGGCGGCCGCTGCGGCAGTAGACCAACAGCGTGGCTTCCTTGTCGGGCAGAGCCTCAGGCATTTCACTCCCGATGCTCTCGTTAGGCACAAGGACGGCGTTTTCAATATGCCCGCCGTCGTATTCCTCCCGGGTGCGGACGTCCACCACCACGACCTCCTGCGAGGACATCATCTCATAGGCTTCCTCGGCGCTGATCTTCTGATACGCCGCCTTGCCTGTCATGTCCTCCGCCTTGTCTTCTTTTGCTCTGGACAGCGCGAAGCCGCTCAGCAGCGCAAGCGAGGCGGCAAGTGCCGCAAAAAGTAATATCTGACGCATGAATACACCTCCAATGTAACTGTGTTCACTGCTGATACAGTTTATACTGAGACAATAACAGGCACAGTTGGAAATGTCAATAGATATTTGCAAAAAAGTGAGAAATCTTTAATTGTAGTTGACAAAAAGAAGAATATGGATATAATAAAGATATAAGAATAAGACTTATTCTTGTATTTAGGGGGCGGCAGTATGCCGAAATACGCAGAGGAAATATTGGCTGTCGTAACGGAGCTTCAGCGGCACCTCACGGCGGAACAGGTGTTCATGGAGATGAAAAAGGAGCATCCCAGCATCGCCATTGGCACCGTGTATAAGCATCTGAACACCTTGACGGAGGAGGGTCTGCTGCGCCGCATCACCGAGTCGGGTTCGCCGGACCGGTACGACCGAACGGAACGGCACGATCACTTGATTTGCAGCCGGTGCGGGAAAATCGCGGACGTTCACCTGCCGGATATACAGAGCCGGATCGAGTACGCGCTGGGATGTGATATCCTCTCGTATGATCTTAAAATCCGGTATATCTGTCCCGATTGCAGGGAACAGGAAGAAAACAACGCTGAAGGAGGCACTCAATGAACGCAAACGTATCGAAGCTGCTCAACGAGCAGATCAACAAGGAGTTCTACTCCGCCTATCTGTATCTGGATTTTGCAAATTACTACGCCTCCGTGGGCTTAGACGGCTTTGAGAACTGGTATCGGGTGCAGGCGCAGGAGGAACGGGATCACGCCATGCTGTTCTATCAGTATTTGCAGAACAACGGCGAGGGCGTCACCTTTGAGGCCATCGCAAAGCCGGAGTGGGAACGAGACGATCACATGACCCCTCTGAAAAAGGCGCTGGCGCATGAGAGGCTCGTCACCGCCGGCATCGATGCCATCTACGCCGCCGCATACGATGTCAGGGACTTCCGCACCATGCAGATGCTGGACTGGTTCATCAAGGAACAGGGCGAGGAGGAGAAGAACGCCGCCGACCTTATCACCAAGATGGAGCTGTTCGGCGGAGACAGCAAGGGGCTGTATATGCTCAACGGCGAGCTGAAGGCACGGGTCTACACCGCGCCCTCCATGACAATGGAATGACGCCGTCCCCCGATTCAGCAATCAAACCAATCAAACCAATTAAAAAGAAAAGGAGATCAAACCATGTCACTTATCAACAAAGAGATCAGCGATTTTTCCGCACAGGCATATCAGAACGGAGAGTTTCGGACCGTGACCAAGCAGGATGTGCTGGGCAAATGGAGCCTGTTCTTCTTCTACCCCGCAGACTTTACCTTTGTCTGCCCCACCGAACTTGAGGATTTGCAGAACAAATACGCTGAGTTTAAGGCGGCCGGCTGCGAGGTTTATTCCGTATCCACCGACACACATTTCGTGCATAAGGCGTGGCATGACCACTCTGAGCGCATCAGCAAGATCACTTATCCCATGCTGGCCGACCCTACACATGCGCTGAGCCGCGACTTTGAGGTGTATATCGAGGAAAACGGCCTTGCAGAGCGCGGAAGTTTCATTGTGAACCCGGAGGGCAAGATCGTAGTATACGAAGTCAACGCAGGAAACGTGGGCCGCAATGCCGACGAGCTTCTCCGCAGGCTTCAGGCCAGCCAGTTTGTGGCGGAGCACGGCGACCAGGTCTGCCCCGCCAAGTGGCAGCCCGGAGCCGAGACCCTCAAGCCCAGCCTTGACCTTGTGGGGATGCTGTAATGGAGATGGAACAGCTCTATGATGTGATCGTGATAGGTGGAGGGCCGGCCGGGCTTACGGCGGCCCTTTATCTTGCCAGGGCACGCTATCGCGTGTTGGTGGTAGAGAAGGAGCATTTCGGCGGCCAGATCACTATCACGAATGAGATCGTGAACTATCCCGGCGTAGCAAAAACCAGCGGCAGAGAATTGACGGACACAATGCGGCAGCAGGCAGAGGGCTTCGGTGCAGAGTTCCTGCTGGCCGAGGTCACGGCTTTTGAACTGGACGGAGACGTCAAGACCGTGAAGACCGGGCGCGGAGAATACCGCTGCTTTGGCGTGCTTCTGGCCACGGGCGCCCATCCGCGTATGATAGGCTTTCCCGGCGAGGCGGAGTTCCGTGGACGGGGCGTAGCCTACTGCGCCACCTGCGACGGCGAGTTCTTCACCGGCAAGGAAGTACTGGTCATAGGCGGCGGCTTTGCCGCGGCGGAGGAGAGCGTTTTCCTGACACGCTACGCAAAGCACGTCACCATACTGATTCGCGAGGAGGACTTCACCTGCGCCGAGGCTGTGTCGCGCGCCGCTAAAGAGCATCCGAAGATCACTGTTCTCTCCCATACCGCAGTGGTGGAGGCCACGGGCGATACGGCTCTGCGGAGCCTGCGATACAGAGATTTGAGAACCGGAGAGGAAACGGTTTTCGCACCGCATGGGGATACCTTCGGCGTGTTTGTGTTTGCAGGCTACGAGCCGGAAACGGCCTTGATCCGGGACAAGATTGAGACTGACCCGAGAGGCTATATCGTTACGGACGGCTCGCAGCGGACGAGCCTTGAGGGCGTATACGCCGCGGGCGACGTGTGCGTGAAGGAGCTGCGGCAGGTGGTCACCGCCGTGGGCGATGGTGCAAAGGCTGCGACTGCGCTGGAAAAGTATGCCGCAGCCATGCAGGAAAAAACTGGTCTTCGCCCCCGAAAGCCTGAGATAAAAGAAACGAAGGCGGCATCCGGCGGCGAGGCTCAGCCCGAGGGGATATTCCCGCAGCAGGTAATGCAGCAGCTTGAGGCAGTATTTGAAAGAATGCAGGAGCCCCTGATACTGGAGCTTTGCCTTGACGAGAAGGCTGTTTCAGAGGAACTCCGCTCCTATATGGAGGAGCTTGCACGACTCACACCCAAACTCACAGTAAGAAAAGCTACCGAAGGCGCTGAGCATATGCCGCTGGTGCGTGTGCTGCGCTCTGACGGCAGCGACTCCGGTCTCGCTTTCCACGGGGTACCGGGCGGACACGAATTTACTTCTTTTATCATGGGGCTTTACAACGTGGCCGGACCGGGACAGGCTCTTGACGGGGAAACTATGGGCCGAATAAAGGCTCTTGATGCACCTACAGATATGCAGATATTCGTTTCGCTGTCCTGCACCATGTGCCCGGAGCTGGTGATCGCAGCCCAGCACATAGCCGCCCTCAACCCTAATGTCAGGGCAGAGGCATACGATCTGAATCACTTCCCCGCCTTGAAGGAAACGTATAATGTCATGAGCGTACCCTGTCTCGTGCTGAACGGCGGAAAGATACTGTTCGGGAAAAAGAGCATAAGCCAGCTGCTGGACACGCTGGAACAGCAAGAGCAAAAGAGCCGCACATCGGATCGGCCCGAGGGATGATGGCCGGAAGCAGTACATATCAGTTACTTGAGTAACCGCTGCCGGCCCCTGCGCTGACAACGGCGTTGTGATAACCGGGGTTGATATGCGACTGAAGCCAAGGCAGACTGCACACAGGCGGTCTGCCTTTTCTTCCGCCAAGCGGTTAGAGACGGCTAACTAAAATACAGGGCAGAAAGGAACTCAGAGCTTGAACAGGGAAAAGGGGATCGAAACCGTTACCCTCATGGTGCGCCGGGATTGCCGGGGCGTACATGGGACAAGGGGCGAGGCGCTTTGCCCGGCGTGTGCCGCCCTGCTGGGATACGCCAGGCAGCGGCGGGACGGATGCCCGCATGGGGAGATAGACAGCCGTGAGTGAACAAAAAAGCTTCTGGGACAGAAATGCCGGTTGTTACGACAGCTTTATGCGAAAGGATCGGGCGGCGTATGAGGAGATGTACACGCTGATCCGGCCGGTCGTGAAAGCCAAGACGGTACTGGAGCTTGCCACCGGTACGGGACTGATCGCAAAGCACATCGTGAATGCGGCGGCGCATATTGAGGCGACAGACGCCTCTGCAGAGATGATTGCAGAGGCCAAGCGGGACAACCGCTCGGCGAAGCTGCACTTTTCGGTGCAGGATATGTTTTGCCTGCCCTACGCGGATAAGTCCTTTGATGTAGTGATCGTGTCCAACGCGCTGCACATCGTGCCGCAGCCGGAGAAAGCCCTTGCCGAGATCCATCGGGTACTGAAAGAGGACGGCGTGCTCATCGCGCCTACCTTCACCCACGCGGGGAACTCGTTTTCCGGCAAGGTCAAAGCCTTTTTCATGAAGCTGGCGGGCTTTCCCCTCCACAGCAGGTGGACGAGCGAGGGATACCTGCGTTTCCTGCGGCAAAACGGTTGGTCAGTGCGGAAAAGCGTTGTTCTGAAAGCCTCGTTCCTGCTGACCTATGCGGAATGTGTGAAATCGGAGGGGCAGGATGTTATTTTTTGAGAACACCCGCAAGCCTGTGGGGCTTGGCGGGAAGTTCATGGTCGCCATGATGAATGTCGGGCACAGTGCCGTGGCCCGGTGGGGGCTGAATGCTGCGCCGTTCTGCAAGGCAGTGTGGCGGATATGATCTTCGCAGACGACTGGTTCGATGCGGTCACAGCCTTTGAGACCCTCTATTTCTGGCCCGATCTTCCGCAGGCTGCGGTTCGTGGACTGCAACAAGCCGTTCTGGAGGAAACGGATGGACCGGGCATTTGTGCGGGCGAAAGGCGGCTGCGACAAATGGCACGATTACGAGATGACGATTGCGCCTTACGAAAACGGCAGGCGCACTTGTCCTGTCCCTTGGCATCGCCATTCAGAACTTCCCCGAGGGAGCGATCAGCTCCATGCCGCTCCGGGCGGAGGGCGAGAGCAAGGGCAGGGCGTTTCTCGGCGGCGTGCTCTCCGGCGCGGTGGAGCCTATCGGAGCAGTGCTGACGATTCTTGCGGCGCAGCTGGCGATCCCGGCGCTGCCGTATTTTCTGAGCTTCGCGGCGGGCGCCATGCTCTATAAGGCATTGGCGGAGTGAGAAATGATGCCCGCCGCTGACGATAACTTTAGCGACAGCTTGCGCGGGTTGCGTTTGCCAAACAGCCTATCCGAAAAGGCAGGGACACCACTTGCGGTGTTCCTGCCTTGCGCTGTATGGCGATGCTTGGAGTATTGAAAAGAATATGCGCAGGCATCCAGGACCGGCGAACAGAGAGTCTCTGCATTGAACTGGGCAAACAGAAAAATCACAAACCTCATTGACAAACTCGATCTGCTCGGTTATAATATACCAGTAGTATATACCATCGGTATATTAGGAGGCATCAATGGAACGTACAGAGACTCAAATGAAGATCCTCGAAGTTGGGAAAAAAGAATTCCTGGAAAAAGGATTCAAGGACGCATCTCTGAATAAAATCGTCGCAGAGGCGGGCTTCACGAAAGGCGCCTTCTACGGCTATTACCCGGATAAGGCTGCGCTTTTTGAAGATCTTGTGGGCGAGGCAGCAAAGGGACTGTTGGAGCAGTTCAAAGCCGCACAGGCCGCCCATTTCGATCTTGTCTCCGAGGAAAAGACGAAGGACAGCCTGAAGCTGTCCACTGAGTATTTGCGCGTCTTTGTGGAATATATGTACGCCCATTTTGATGCCTTCAAGCTGATCCTCTGCCGGGCGGAAGGTACGCGCTATGCAAATTTTTTGGAGGAGCTTGTGGAACTGGAGGTAGAGTGCTCAGAGGAATACTACGCACTTCTCCGCAAAAGAGGAAAGCTCTCCGGGAAAATGACAAAGCAGCTTCACCACATGATCACCAGAGCCTATTTTACGGCGGTATGTGAGACGATTGCCCATGATATGCCCAAAGATGAAGCGATGCGGTATATTGAGGAGCTTGCAAAGTTTTTCAACTCTGGCTGGAAAGGCTTGCTCCGGCTGGAATAATGCACGATCACTTTAATTTTTTGCACGCGAGTTAGCATATTCTAACTAAACGATATAAAATTGGAGGTCGTTTATTATGCTTAAAACAGATTCGAAGAAGCTGGAAACAAGGGACTTTATATCGGTGGGCATCTTTTCGCTCATCTATGCTGTAGTGGCGTTTGTGGTTGGCGGTGTTGCGCAGATGACGCCGGTCACTTTCCCGTTTATGCCAATGATCGTGGCGCTCTTTACGGGGACAGTTTTCATGCTCTATGTGGCAAAAATACCGAAGAAGGGAGCTCTCTCCATTCTCGGTGTAATCGCGGCGATCTTGCTGTTTGTTACAGGAATGTTCTGGATGATGTCCGTATTCTTCCTGGGTTTCGGCTTGATCGCGGATCTTATCTGCGCTTCCGCTGATTTCAGATCCTTTAAGAAAAACCTGCTTGCCTACTGCGTCATGGCGCTTGCGCCGATGGGGGCATACATTCCAATGGTTGTCATGCCCGCACAGTTTGATGCTTTTATGAAGAATAAAGGTGACTTCTCCTCCTTTGAAGGAGTGATTCATTCGATTGGGGCTGCCTGGTGGGCGATCCCCGCAATGATTATCGGGACGATCGTCTGCGCGATCATCGGCGGACTGATTGGAAAGAAGCTTATGAAAAAACACTTTGAAAAAGCAGGGATTGTATAAATGAGACTCGACCCACGGACGAAGCTTCTGATTCTCGCGGTCACAAGCGTTTCCGTTTTTATGAATAAAAGCATCGCGGTGGAGTGTGTGCTTGCGGGGATTCCGCTTGTGCTTCTGAGCACTTCCGGCGATCTGAAAAGAACGCTGAAATACGCAGCTTTTTTTCTCACGCTTCTGCTGATCCAGCTTTTTATCGTACCGAGGCTGCCCGTGACTTTCGGCGGGATCGTCTATATGTTTGCAGTGTATATCCGCAAGCTTCTTCCCTGTTTTATGCTGGGCAGCTTTCTGATTGCAACGACAAGCGTAAGTGAATTTCTTGCGGCGGTCACAAAGCTCCGATTGTCGAAGGGGCTCACAATCGCTCTTGCCGTTACCCTCCGTTATTTCCCGACCATGAGAGAAGAGTGGGCCTCCATACGGGATGCCATGGCGCTGCGAGGGATATCAGCGTCCGCGGCTGGGCTGATTGGCCATCCTATACAGACGATGGAGCATGTCTATGTTCCCCTGCTTGTTTCTGCTTCCAGAATTTCGGACGAGATCACGCAGGCAGCGATTACAAGAGGCATTGAGCACACAGGTGAAAGAAGCTGCATAGAGGAAATCGCGTTTTCGTTTGCTGATTTGCTGGTGGTAATTGCTTACGCCGCGCTCGCTGCCGGCATGGTCTACGCGGGCATGAAAGGAGTGTTTTGATTATGATATCGTTTCAAAATGTCTCTTTTACATACGCTGAAAGCGGGAACGGCGGAGTCCTTGATTTGAACCTTATCGTTCGGTCCGGCGAATGCGTGCTGCTTTGCGGACCATCCGGATGTGGAAAAACAACAGTTACACGGCTCGCAAACGGACTGATTCCCCATTTCTTCCACGGCGATCTTTCGGGGCAGGTGAAGGTAAACGGTATGGATACCCGGGAGACAGAGATCGCTGCGCTATCGGATGCGGTAGGGACGGTTTTTCAGAATCCTCGAACGCAGTTTTTCAATACGGATACGGACAGCGAGATCGTGTTTGGGCTTGAAAATCGGGGCATTCCGCGAGAGGCTCTGCGCTCCCGATTGGATGAACTTACGGAGGAGCTGCATCTTAGCGGGCTCCGGGGTCGAAATATCTTTGAACTGTCCGGCGGCGAGAAGCAGAAGATCGCGTTTTCCAGCGTGTATGCTTCGGCTCCCGATGTCCTTGTGTTTGACGAGCCATCATCGAATCTCGACATGAAGGCCATCGGAGAATTGGCTGATTTGCTCCGACGGGCGAAAACATCAGGAAAGACCATTCTGATCGCAGAGCACCGCATCTGGTATCTGATGGACATTGTGGATCGCGTCGTTTATATGCAGGATGGCCGGATTGCGTCGGACATGGAGGCTTCAGCGTTCAAGGCGCTGCCTGAAGCAGATATTCGCAGAATGGGACTGCGTGTCAGGGATCTGTCGGTATCCGAATCGGGCGGTGTGAAAACAATCGCTGCCGATGGATTGCTTTCCGCTCAGAAAATCAGCGTCCGTCTCGGCGGACGGTATGTATTGAATGATATCTCTTTTCAGGCAAGCCGCGGAGAGATCATCGCCATTGCGGGCGCCAACGGCGCCGGGAAATCGACCCTCGCCAGAGTGCTCTGCGGATTGCAAAAGAACGGCTCCGGTACTGTTTTGTGGGCTGGAAAACCGATGAGCCGGCGGTTGAGACGGAAAAAGGCATACATGGTCATGCAGGATGTGGGGCACCAGCTCTTTACCGACAGCGTGGCGGCGGAATGCGCGCTTGGCATAAAAGCCCCGAACAAAGACGAGATCGACCGCACATTAGAAAAGGTGGATCTGCTGGCGTATAAGGAACGGCATCCCTTGTCTCTTTCCGGCGGGCAGATGCAGCGCCTTGCGGTTGTGGTGAGCGATATCTGCGGCAAGGAGCTGCTGGTGTTCGATGAGCCTACCAGCGGACTGGATCTGAAGAGCATGGAAGAGGTCGGCACCTTGACACGAAGCCTTGCGACGCAAGGCAAGGTGCTTTTGATCATCACACATGATATTGAGTTCATGATGCGGATCTGCACAAGAATACTGTTCATCCGGGACGGAGAAATCGTGGAGGACCTTTCCGGTGGACAGAAAGAAAAGATTGTAAGACTTTTGCGAGGTGAGGAATGATGACGGGAAAAGAAAACTCGGCGATGACGATTCTGATAGATTTTGCGAAGCCGTGCAAAGGGAAACTGATCGGCTCCGTTGTACTTGCGGTTTTGGGGGCGCTTTGCGGCATGATTCCCTATATCGCGGTGTCCCGCGGGATCATTATGATCTGCCACGAAGACTATGCTTTCAGCAGGTTGGCGTTTCTGGCATTGATTGCGTTTGCGGGCTATCTCGGGCAGGTGTGGTTCGGAACGTTTTCTACAATGAAAAGCCATGAGTCTGCCTTTATCATTCTGCGGAATATCCGCATGGCGATAACAGAGAAGCTCTCCCGTGTCCCCATGGGAACGATCCTTGATACGCCGTCCGGGAAATTCAAAACGATCATCGTGGACACCGTGGAAAAGCTGGAGCTTCCGCTGGCGCATATGGTACCGGAGCTCACTGCCAACATCCTGATCCCAGTTCTAATGCTCGTTTACCTCTTCAGCCTTGATTGGAGACTCGCGCTGATCTCTCTTGTGACGATTCCGGTGGGTGCCTTCTGCTATATGGGAATGATGAAGGATTACGAGAAGAGATATGCCAGAGTGCTTGCCGCAGGGAAAAACATGGATGCCGCAACGGTGGAATACATCGGCGGCATCGAAGTGGTGAAGACGTTCAATCAGGGTGAACGCTCATATAAAAAATACGCCGACGCCGTGGCGGAAAACGAGACAGCCAAAGTGACCTGGTTCAAGCAGACCAACGGCTACTATGTGATGGGGCTTTCCATCCTGACGGCAACGCTTGTGGGCGTGCTGCCCTTGGGGAGCTGGCTCTTTATAAACGGAAGGGTCGAAGCGGGTACGCTGATCACCTGCATCATTCTCGCCCTTGGACTCGTAAAGCCACTGATTCAGGCATTGCAGTACACCGACAGCCTGGCCATGGTGGATTCCACCGTAAAAGAGGTAGGGAATCTTCTGGATGAGCCGGAGCTTGTGCGGCCGACCGAGAGAGCTGTCCTTGCGGACGCCGACGTATCCTTCGATCATGTTAACTTCCGATACAAAGAGACGGAGGTCTTGCATGGGATTTCCTTTGACTGCACAAAAAACGGTATGACGGCCATTGTGGGGCCCTCCGGCTCCGGTAAATCTACCATTGCGCGGCTCATCGCCTCCTTCTGGGAGGCGGAGAGCGGCTGCGTCCGTATTGGCGGCGTGGACGTGCGGAACATTCCTCTCCCTCAGATAATGGAGCTTGTCTCATATGTATCACAGGATAACTTCCTGTTCCATCTGTCTATCCGGGAAAACATTCGGATTGGAAAACCGGAGGCCACAGACGCAGAGATCGAGGCAACGGCAAAAAAAGCGAGCTGTCACGATTTCATCGCCGCTCTGCCGGAGGGCTATGATACGCTGGCGGGCGATGCGGGAAGCCGCCTCTCCGGCGGAGAAAGGCAGCGTATCGCCATTGCAAGGGCGATCCTGAAGAACAGCCCGATCGTGGTGCTGGATGAAGCCACGGCATTTACCGACCCTGAAAATGAGGCCGTTATTCAAGCATCCATCGCGGGGCTTGTAGCAGGAAAAACTTTAATCGTCATTGCGCATCGGCTGTCTACCATTACAAAAGCAGACAAGATCCTTGTCGTGGAGAAAGGAAATGTCGCTGCGGAAGGAACCCATGAGGAGCTTCTTGAAACAAGCAATCTATACAAGGAATTGTGGAAAGCCCATATGCAGGGCAGAGATACCGCAGAGGAGGTGGCGTGATGATAAGGCTGTTTCAAAGACTTTTGTTGTTCTCGGGCTTACAGAAGAAGCGTCTTATCCGCTCTTTTCTTGCATACCTTGTCAGCTCATTCTTTGAGATGATCCCAATCATGGCCATTCTAACGGTGCTCACAGGAATCCTGAAGCAGCTTTCCGGCGATGTTATGCCTGAAAGCACGATCTGGATCTCGCTTGGCATCATGATCGTTTCCATTGCAGGGCGAATCGTGTTTGTCGATCTTTCTGCCAATGCCAGAACTCTTGGCAGCTTCGCGTTCGGGTCGGAAAAGCGCATGGAGATCGGCGAACGCCTGAAAAGGGCGCCTATGGGCTATTTCAATGAAAACAGGCTCGGGGATATCACTGCGGCGGTGACAACCACACTTGGCGATCTGGAGCAGCAGTCCGTTACCATTATGGAAAATGTGGCGGGCGGGTTTATCCACGCCATCGTGATTAGCGTTTGGCTTATGATCTATGAGTGGCGGATCGGGCTGATCTCTTTGGCCGGACTTGCTGTGGCGCTCATTGTTTATTCGCTTATCGGCAAGGTCGGCAGGAAACACGCGCTCCGCCGTCAGGCAGCCCAGGCTGGCCTGGTCACTGCCGTTTTGGAATATGTGCAGGGCATGGGCGTAGTCAAGGCGTTTGGGCTGGCGGAGCGCACCGGAAAAGCAGTTGACACCGCAATCGAGGAAAGCAAAGAGGCAAATATCGCGCTTGAAAAGGCGTTTTCCAAAATGACGGCGCTCTATCAGACGGTGTTCAAGCTCGCACGGGCGGCTATTCTGGTTTTTGCGCCCTATCTTTTGGCAGGAGGAAGCATCACGCCGGAGAAGTGCCTGCTGCTTCTCGTGTCCAGCTTCATGATCTATGCCGCCGTGGAGGTGGCGGGCAGTATGTCCTCCGTTGCCCGCGCGGTGGAGGCTTCTCTGGACCGGCTGGATAACATCATGGACATTCCATCCCTGGACGAAAACGGGGCTGATCTTGTGCCGGAAAATTTCAATATCGAAGTGAAGAATATGTCCTTTGGATACGGGGAAAAGGAGGTATTACATCAAATCAGCTTAAGCGTACCCCAGGGAAGCTCCTGCGCCATCGTTGGTCCCTCCGGCTCCGGAAAAACCACGCTGGTCGGTCTGATCGCCCGTTTCTGGGATGTGAAGGAAGGACAGATCACGCTCGGCGGCCGGGATGTGCGGGAATATACCAGCGGCAGCCTTCTCAAGAATTTCGCCATCGTGTTTCAGAATGTGTATCTCTTTGAGGACACCGTCGAGAACAATATCCGGTTTGGCAGACCGGACGCAAGCGAGGATGAAATCATAGCAGTCGCAAAGAAAGCCTGCTGCCATGACTTTATCATGGCGCTGCCCGACGGTTATCAGACAACGATCGGCGAAGGAGGCTCCAGCCTCTCCGGCGGAGAAAAGCAGCGAATCTCCATTGCAAGGGCAATTCTGAAGGACGCACCCATCGTCATTTTGGATGAAGCTACAGCCAGCGTGGATCCCGAAAACGAGCAGGAGCTGCAAAAGGCCATCCGGGAGCTGACAAAAGGCAAAACGATCCTGATGATCGCCCACCGTCTGTCCACCGTGCGCACGGCAGATCAAATCATCGTGCTGGAGAACGGCAGGATCGTTCAACGCGGAAACCATGAGGAGCTGATGCGCGAAGACGGCCTGTACAGGCGCTTTGTGGGAATGCGCAGCCGGGCGATCGGCTGGACGCTGAAAGGCGGGAAAGCACATGGATAGAAGGTTAGACAAAAGATACTTGACCGGAGCGGTATCTGCAATGGAAAAACAGTATGGCGTGGAGAAGACAGAGGCGATCATAGAAGATGCATGGAGACGTTATGCGGAAATCGTAGATGAAAACGCCGACGAGCCGAAAAAGATGTATATGCATACGAGGAAACGCATCTATCCTGCCATCGCCGCCTTTGACGCCATGACGGGAAATGGAATCTCCCGTGAGGAAGCGGCGGCTTTTCTGAATAGATATTATGAAAAGCGGGCAGCGGGCGTTGGCGCAAAAATCCGAGGGGCAATGAAGATACCGGGTCGGTATAAGCTGGTGCCGAGGTTCTTTGCCAAAATGACAAAAGCTCCTTTGGAGAGGACTGCGGTTTTCGGGCTGATTGGATACGAACAGAGCAGGAGGAAATGTGCTTCGACATGCTGGCCTGCCCCTATCAGGACACCTGTGTGAAATACGGCTGCCCGGAGATTGTGGCCGGCTTTTGCCGCGCGGATGACGAGGCCTACGGGCATATGCATCCAAAGCTCAAATGGGGACGGACAAAGACGCTCGGACAGGGCGGAGACTGCTGTGATTTTAGACTGACGATAGAGTCATGACCCTATGGAAAGACGGATGAGATACAAGGCCCTCCAATGCTTTCTTGCGGCGCTGATTATGATCGCGTTCCTCGCTCCCGCTGCATATGCATCCGGTACACCGGACGCATATGAGGCAGGCGCAAACACTGTTTCCGAAAAATATATTGGCAAAACGGTTCCAGGCGCCTGTGTCGTGATTTCGGAATTGCAGCGGCCATCTTCGGGTTTTTTCACGGGGATCAGCCATGCCGTAAAGAGAAAAACCAGAGCATCGGTCCTTACGATCGTTTTATTTGCATCGCAAATTATAGCTGCGTGGATGCTCGGATTCTTAACAGTAGTATAAATTAACAGAAAACGGAGGAATGGATTTATGGACAAAAAGAAAAAGTGGACGGTCAAGGATGTTATTACAACGGTATTGCTCTCCGCAGTGCTGATCGTGATCCAGCTCGTCGTCAATATGGTCTGCATGGCCAACGACTTTGTCAGCATGGTGCTGTCGGTGGGGATCACCATGTTCCTCTGCGCGCCGGTCTATATGCTCATGGTCAGCCGGATCGGCAAGCGGTTTGTGACGCTGATCTATATGACGATCCTCGGCGTGAGTTTTCCTGCTGATGGGAAACTGGTTCTTGCTTCCTTATTATGTTCTCGTGGGGCTCCTCTGCGAGGCGATTCTCTGGAAGGAAGGCTCCTGCCAAAAACCGAAACGGCTGACCGCCGCCTGGACGGCGGCGAGTCTTTTATACAACGGGGTCAATCTGCTGCCCATCTGGTTCTTCTGGGACACCTACTACGATTTTGCGCTGGCAAGCGGCATGGAGCAGAGCTACATCGATTCCTATGTGCGTTACTACACCTCTCACGGCTGGCTGGCCTTTATTCTGCTGTTCACGACGCTGATGGGCTTTTTAGGCTGCATGGTGGGCAGTCGGTTGATCCGCAGGCATTTTCAGAAGGCCGGCGTCCTATGAGAGCGGACGCATCCTTTGCGGTGCCGGTCAAGCTGTGGGCGCTGCTGTGCGTCTTTGCCGGAGTGACCATCGGCGGGAATGTGCTGCTCACCTGCATCCTGACCGGCGGCGCGCTTCTTTATCTCGTCCTACAGCGGAACTTCCGCCTTGCCGCGTCCTATGGCTGCTTTTATCTGCTGCTGGCGCTGCTGCTCTACGGCATCCGCTTCCACGGGCTGCGCATGCCGGTCTTTTCGGAGTTTTATGTTCTGATGTTCTGGAATCTGTCACCGATCTTTCTGGTGTCATGGGATCTGATCACCACGCCGCCGGGGATGCTCTCCGCGTTCTTATCCCGCCTCCGTATGCCTACCCCGTTCATTCTCGGGCTTCTTGTGGTCTTTCGCTTCTTCCCCACCATGCGGACGGAGCTAAAGGGCGTAGGCAGGTCCATGAAAAAACCGAGGGCTGACCACGGCGGGGCAGCTGCTCGTACATCCCGTGCAGAGCATGGAGCTTGTGCTGGTTCCGTTTCTTCTTCGGGTGTTGCAGCTTGCAGATCAGCTTTCCGTTTCCGCCGTTGCAAGGGGCGCGGAGCGTCCGGGCGTGCGCGGCAGCTATTATGAGAAGCGTGTGAAAGCGCGCGATTGCGTCGCGGCAGCAGTATGTGCGATAGTCACGGCTTCCTATTTGGTTTTGGAAAGGAGCATGGCATGATCGAGCTGACACGCGCTTCCTTTCAGTACGAAAACTCGGACAGAGGCGTACAGGACCTTTCCCTTTCGGTAAAAAGCGGCGAATGCGTCGTGCTGACGGGGCTTTCCGGCTGCGGCAAGACCACCGTGACAAGGCTTGTCAACGGACTTGCGCCGTACCTATTATCCCGGAGCCTTCAGCGGAAGTGTGAGGATAGACGGCAAGGACATATCAAGGCTTTCCACATGGGAGATCGGGCGTTTGGTGGGAAGCGTTTTTCAGGACCCCAAAAGCCAGTTACTTTTCCTCCGAGCTTGCCGGAGAGGTGGCCTTTCCCTGCGAGAATTACGGACCTGTCCACCCGGGAGATACGGGAGAGGACGGACGCCGCCATAGAGGCATTGAAGCTGTCCCGTTTGAGGGACAGGGCAGTTGACGTCCTCTCAAGCGGAGAGAAGCAGCGGGCGGCCATTGCGTCCGTATATGCCATGAAGCCAAAGGTCTTTGTGTGCGACGAGCCGACGGCCAACCTCGACGCCGCCGGGACGCGGCAGCTTGCGCAGACCCTTCGGCAGCTCAAGGAGCAGGGCTTTACCCTGCTCCTCGCGGAGCATCGGATCGACTGGCTGATGGGGATCGCAGACCGCTTTTTATATCTGCGGGATGGCAGAATAGCGGCCGAGTATACACCGGAGGATCTGCTCCTCCTGCCAAAAGCAGACATCTTAGGGATGGGCCTGCGTTCTCCGCACGAGGGAAAGCGCTCTCCCGCTCCCTCCGTATTGGACGAGAGCCCTGCCGTCTTGAAGACAGCAGGGCTCTCGAAAAGAATATGCAAAGAAGTCATTTTCGATGATGTTTCCCTCTCCTTTCCGAAAGGCAGGGTGACCGCCATAACGGGGCAAAACGGCGCGGGGAAAACCACCCTTGCGCAGATCCTCTGCGGGCTGGCAAGGCAGACAAGGGGGCATATCCTGATAGATGGGAAAAAAGCAAGAGCGGCAGTCCGGCGCAGGGAGATCTATTACTGCGGCAACGACACGTCAACGCAGTTTTTTGCGGCGAGCGTGGCGGAGGAGCTGCTGCTGAATACCAGATCGACAGAAGAAAGCAAGAGCCGTGCAAGGAACCTGCTCAAAGAGCTTGGGCTTTACGAGTACAGGGACGCGCACCCGTCCACCCTGTCCGGCGGGCAGAAGCAGCGCCTTGCCATCGCCTGCGCCGTCTTTTCCGGCCGCGGGATACTGATCCTTGACGAGCCAACCAGCGGTCTTGACGGGCAGAATATGCGCCTGATCGCAGAAAGGCTGAAAAGCGAAGCGCGGAACGGCAGAACCATCCTCGTGATCACCCACGACAGGGAACTGATCGAGAGCTGCTGCGATAACATTGTGAGGTTGAAAAACGATCGTCATGAAACCGCCAAGGGCGCTATGGGATATCCGCGCCGGAGGAATCGTTTTCCGCTCCTGCCGGCAGCTCCACCGCGATGGTCGTGCCCTTGTCCGAGCTTTCCTCCACCCAAACGGAGCCGCCGTCGGAGGTT
>ENA-OQKC01000128-OQKC01000128.1-human-gut-metagenome-genome-assembly--contig:-NODE-128-length-30151-cov-3.199774_pt1 | contig 30151 bp, 32 predicted proteins | sample MGYA00242774_ERZ504790 | MGnify/ENA primary metagenome ERZ504790 (study PRJEB26092, sample SAMD00036419) | human gut metagenome | host: Homo sapiens | study: EMG produced TPA metagenomics assembly of...
GGTAGTACCCCGTGAAATGTACGGGATCCAGCTGCTTCTGGGTTCGGAGGTAAATATCCTGGATGCGGCGGAACGGTAGATCTTGAGCAGAAAACCCTGGAGAAGCTGGACGTGGTCATTGCAAGTCTTCATGTTCCATGCATCAGACCAGGCAGCAGACAGGAGAATACGGAGGCCTATCTTAATGCTATGAAGAATCCGTGTGTCAATATCATCGGACATCCGGATGACGGAAGATACAATATCGATTATGAGGCGCTTGTACAGGGAGCCAGAGAATACGGTAAAGTCCTGGAGCTGAACAATCACTCCATGGACCCTGACTGTAACCGTGAGAATGCAGTAGAGAATGATACCATCATGCTGGAATACTGCAAAAAATATCGGGTACCTGTGGTTATGGACAGTGATGCCCATTTTGATCTTCTGATCGGGGAATTTGATCTTGCCAGAGACCTTCTGACTAAACTGGATTTTCCGGAAGAGCTGGTACTGAACCGTTCTGTGGATGCTGTGAAAAAGTATGTAAACCGGAAATTCTGAAAGATAGACGACTGTTCTGTATTAATTGACGGTAATACGAAAAACTTTCTGAAAAAAAGTTGTCAAAATTGAATAAAATACTTGAAATTTGCATGGAAATTTAGTAAAATGTGAACATATTAAGTAAGACGAACAGGGAGGTATTACATATGGACGTTTTCAGAACAGACCGAATCAGAAATGTAGTCCTATTAGGTCATGGTGGCGCAGGCAAAACAACACTGGCTGAGGCAATGGCTTATCTGGCAGGTATGACCAGCAGACTCGGACGTGTTGAGGATGGCAATACTGTCAGCGTATTATGACAAGGAAGAAATAAAGAGACATTTTTCCATCACAACTTCTTTGATTCCGGTACCATGGGATAAGATGAAAGTAAATGTGCTGGATACACCTGGATATTTCGATTTTGTGGGAGAAGTAGAGGAAGCAGTCAGTGCCGCAGATGCAGCGATCATCGTTGTTTCCGGTAAGGCCGGTGTTCAGGTAGGAACACAGAAGGCATGGAATCTCTGCGAGAAATATAAACTTCCGCGTATGATCTTTGTTACCGATATGGATGTGGATGATGTCAGCTATCGTGAGGTTGTGGAAGAGCTGACAGAGCTGTATGGCAAGAGAATCGCTCCCCTTCATTTTCCGATTCGTGAGGATGGTAAGTTTGTAGGTTATGTCAATGTTGTGAAGCAGGCAGGAAGAAGATATATTGATAAGGCCGGCAAGGAAGAATGCCCGGTTCCGGATTATCTGACAGAATATCTTGAGAAATATCATGAAACTCTGATGGAGTCTGTTGCAGAGACAAGCGAAGAATTTATGGACCGTTATTTCGAGGGAGATACCTTTTCCGTAGCAGAGGTTTCCGCCGCTATTGCAACCAATGTACAGGATGGAAGTATTGTTCCGGTATGCATGGGATCACCGGTGAACCTTCGCGGTGTATCTAACCTTCTGGATGATATCTGCGGTTACTTCCCAAGCCCAAGCGGACGTTCCTGCAATGGTATCGCACAGAAGACTAACGAGATCTTTGAGGCCAATTATGACTTTGCCAAGGCAAAATCCGCCTATGTATTTAAGACTATCGCGGATCCGTTCCTTGGTAAATATTCTCTGATCAAGGTATGCTCCGGTGTGCTGAAATCCGATGATACACTTCTTAATGTAGAGAAAGGAACAGAGGAGCGTGTAAACAAGCTTTATGTCATGGAAGGTTCCAAACCGATCGAAGTTCCGGAGCTTTTTGCAGGGGATATCGGTGCCATTGCCAAGCTTGGCAGTGTACAGACCGGAGACAGCCTTGCAACCAAGGCGAATCCGATCCTTTATCCAAAGGCTATACTTTCCACACCATATACATATAAGAGATTTAAGGCAGTAAAAAAGGGCGACGAGGATAAGATCGCACAGTCCCTTGCCAAGATGATGACAGAGGACAGAACACTGAAGGTTGTCAATGACAGTGCAAACCGTCAGAGCCTGATCTACGGTATGGGTGATCAGCATCTTGATATCGTTGTCAGCAAGCTGAAGGAGCGCTATAAAGTGGATGTGGAGCTTTCCAAACCGAAGGTTCCGTTCCGTGAGACACTTCGCAAGAAGTCAGATGTAGAAGGCAAACATAAGAAACAGTCTGGCGGACACGGACAGTATGGTCATGTTAAGATGCGCTTTGAGCCATCCGGCGATCTGGAAACACCTTATGTATTTGAGCAGGTAGTTGTAGGTGGTGCAGTTCCGAAGAATTACTTCCCTGCAGTTGAAAAAGGTCTTCAGGAATGCGTTCTGAAAGGCCCTCTGGCTGCATATCCGGTAGTTGGGGTGAAAGCAACCCTTTATGATGGATCTTATCATCCGGTAGATTCTTCTGAGATGGCATTTAAGATGGCAACGATCCTTGCCTTCAAGAAGGGCTTTATGGAAGCGTCTCCTGTACTTCTTGAGCCGATCATCTCCATGAAGATTACAGTTCCGGATAAATATACCGGTGATGTTATGGGAGATCTGAACAAGAGACGTGGTCGTGTTCTCGGAATGAATCCGGACCACGAAGGAAATACCATCATTGAGGCAGATGTTCCGCTTCTTGAAATCTATGGTTATTCCACTGTCCTTCGTTCCATGACCGGTGGAAGCGGAGATTTCTCCTATGAATTTGCACGCTATGAGCAGGCTCCTAATGATATCCAGGAGAAAGAGATCGCGGCACGCGCAAGCAAGGTTGACAGTGCTGACGAATAAACAGAGATATTTTTTGAGGGCAGAATAAAGAGTTGACAGGCTGCAGCATTTGCTGTAGCCTGTTTTCAGATGCATTCGTGAATAAGCAGTCAGAGAAACGAATTGCGCTCATACAGGTTATTGAAGTATGAGCAAAAAAGAAAAGAGAGAGGACAAAAAATGTTAGTATGTGATTATATCGTGGAACAGATTGACGGAGATTATGCACATCTGAAGCGTGTGGATCAGCCGGAGGAGGAACTGAAAGTAGTTGCCAGAGCATTACTTCCGGCAGAAATCTATGAGGGCTGTGAGCTTCATTATGAGCTGATGCAGTATTCAATGAAATGATAAGGCTGCAGGATATCGCGGATATGGCAGGTGTCAGTCGTACAACCGTATCCAATGTGATCAATGGAAATACAAAACGGGTTTCACAGAGCACCATTGACCGGATCACGGCGATCCTGAAGGAGCAGAATTATGTTCCCCACATGGGATCTGTGATGCTATCCGGACACGGCTCAAGGATCATTGGAGTGGTTCTTGGTTTTTCCTTCATTCATGGTATGCAGTCTCTGCAGGATTCTTTTGTGGGAGAGATCACCGGAACGCTACAGGTCGAAGCAGAAAACAGAGGCTATTATATTATGCTCATTGGCGGTGAACGGATCGATAATGTGGTAGATATGGCATCCCGTTGGAATGTGGAGGGTCTTATCATTATAGGGTATAATGAAGAACAGTATCATCAGCTTTCCAGAAAGCTGAATAAAAAAATGGTATTGATCGATGCCTATCCGAAGGGTGGATATAGCTTTCAGAATGTAGGAGTGGATGATTATTCCGGCGGATATCAGATCGGGGAATATCTGCATTCCTGTGGATACCACCGGGCACTTTTTGTTGCGGAAACAGAGCAGGACAGTGATTATGCCAGATGGCTTGGATTCAAACAGGCTATGGAAAAAAATGGCGGCTTCTGCAGCCGCTCCCGCTATGTGGTGGTTCCCCAGGAACCCCGGCGTAGACTGAAAAAATATGAAGAGCTGCTGCCTCATTTTCTGGAGACAAAGGCACTGGCATTTTCTTCGGATTACACAGCTGTGGAGGCCATCAATTTTTTTACAGACAAGGGAATCCGGATTCCAGATCAGATTTCCATTACCGGCTTTGATGATAATTTTTATGCGCAGATCGTCAGGCCAAAGCTGACCACCATTCATCAGGATGTTCATCAGAAAGCAGTTCTGGCCTTGCGGAAGCTGCTTCTTATGGCAGAGGGAAAGGAACCTGCCGAAAAAAATGTAAAAAGCCCTGTCTGGCTTGTAAAGAGAGATTCTGTAAAAGAGTAGCAGGATCTCTTTTTTTATGTTGTGATGACTTTTCCTAGTGCCTCTCCGGAATGTGGTAGGAATTCTTTCGCCGGACAGTAGTGCTTTATTGTTAAAACTGCATAAAAAAAACAAAAAAGTTTGGCAGTAATTTAAGTTTCACGAGAAACCTGTTGATTTTAAAGGGTGGATAGGATATGCTAATTTCAGAATCAACAGAAAAAGGAGGCCATTTACTATGAAAAAAAACTGGTGGAAAGAAAGCGTGGTATATCAGATTTACCCGAGAAGTTTTAAGGACAGCAACGGAGACGGAATTGGTGATATTCCCGGGATCATAGAAAAACTGGACTATCTGAAAGAACTGGGAGTAAATGTTCTCTGGATCTCACCCATGCTGGAATCTCCGCAGGATGACAATGGCTATGATATTTCCGATTACCGCAGGATCTATAAAGAATATGGAACCATGGAGGATTATGAAAAGCTTCTTGAAGAAGCGCATAAACGGGGCATTAAGATCCTCATGGATCTGGTCGTAAACCATACTTCCGATGAACACAACTGGTTTATTGAAAGCAGGAAATCCAAAGATAATCCTTACAGGGATTACTATATCTGGAGAGAGCCGGTGAATGGAAAAGAACCGAATAACTGGGGAAGTGCGTTCGGAGGACCTGCATGGGAGTATGATCCTCAGACAGAGATGTATTATCTTCACCTGTTTTCAAGAAAACAGCCGGATCTGAACTGGGAAAATGAAAAGGTTCGTCAGGAAGTTTACGATATGATGAATTTCTGGTGTGAAAAAGGAATCGACGGTTTCCGAATGGACGTGATCAGCATGATCTCCAAGGATCAGTCATATCCGGATGGAGAAATGAATGGAGGATTATACGGTGATTTCGGTCCTTACTGCGTCCATGGCCCGAGGATCCATGAGTTTCTCCAGGAAATGAACAGAGAAGTTTTATCCAGATATGATGTGATGACAGTTGGAGAAACCTCTGGTGTGACTATCGAAGAGGCACAGAAATATGCAGGTGAGGACAGAAATGAGCTGAACATGGTGTTCCAGTTTGAGCATGTAGATGGCCAGGGATCAGAACATGGTAAATGGACTACCGAGAAATACGATTTCCGGGAATTTAAAAAGGTTATGATCAAATGGCAGGAAGAGCTTGCTGGAAAAGCATGGAACAGTCTGTTTCTTGGAAATCATGACCAGCCAAGAAGCGTTTCCAGATTTGGAAATGACAATCCGGCATACCGAGAGACTTCTGCAAAAATGCTGGCAACCTGCCTTCATATGATGCAGGGAACTCCTTATGTATATCAGGGAGAAGAGCTTGGAATGACCAACGCTTATTTTACAGAGCTTAAGGATTACCGGGATATCGAGAGCATTCAGTATTTCCATGAATATACAGAAGCCGGTATTTATACACCGGAATACATGATGAAGTGCCTGATGCTGAGAGGACGTGACAATGCCAGAACACCGATGCAGTGGGAGGATTCCCATCAGGCCGGCTTTACGGAGGGAACGCCATGGATCAGGGTAAACTCCAATTATAAGGAGATCAATGCGAAGCAGCAGCTTTTGGATCCGGATTCCATTTTCCACTATTATCAGAAGCTGATCCGTTTAAGAAAAGAAAAACCGGTGATCGTTTACGGCGCTTTTGAGGCACTTTACAGAGATCATGAACAGATTTTTGCGTATACCAGAACACTTGAAGGAGAGAAACTTCTTACAGTCTGCAATTTCAGCGAACATGTGGCAGAAATGGAAATTCCGGAAGAATTTCAGAAAAATGCCAAATGCCTGATCACCAATCTCGGAAGAGAGGATTTTGGGGAGAAAGTGCCCCTGAAACCTTATGAGGCATTTGTTCTTTACAGAAATCAGGAGGATGAAAAATGATTAAAAATATGTATATGGAGAGCCTTTTGAGACTGAGGCACTGACAGAAAAGATTGAAACAGCAGAAGGAAGACCAGGGTATGGAGAAATCTGTACAGATAATGGATTTTCATTTACATATATCATGGATGAAGAGGATATCGTCTACGGACTGGGGGAATCCAACCGTGGCATCAACAAGAGGGGATTCATTTACACCAGTAACTGTACCGATGACCCGGAGCATACAGAGGATAAACATTCCCTGTACGGTGCACATAATCTTATCATTGTGTCAGGAAAAGAAACCTTTGGAATGTTCTTCGACTATCCGGCAGCAATTACCTTTGACATTGGCTATACCAGAATGGATACCATGAAGGTAACCTGCGAAAATGCAGACCTGAAGCTTTATGTGATCGAGGGAGAAAGTCCCTATGATATTGTAAAGCAGTTCCGTCATGTGATCGGAAGAAGCTATATCCCGCCGAAATTTGCCTTTGGATTTGGACAGAGCAGATGGGGCTATACTACAAAAGAAGATTTCAGGAAGGTTGCAGCCGGGTATCGTGAAAATCATATTCCTATTGATATGATCTATATGGATATCGATTATATGCAGTCTTATAAGGACTTTACATTAAACGAAGAGAATTTTCCGGATTTTCCGGAGTTTGTGAAGGAACTGAAGGATCAGGATATCCGTCTGATTCCTATCATTGATGCCGGTGTCAAGGTAGAGCCGGGATACGATGTTTATGAGGAGGGTGTTAAAAACCGCTACTTCTGCCAGAGAGAGGACGGCAGTGATTTTGTAGCTGCTGTATGGCCGGGGGATACTCATTTTCCGGATGTATTGAACAAAGATGCCAGAAAATGGTTCGGTGACAATACCGTTTCCTGATCGAGAAGGGAATCGACGGTTTCTGGAACGATATGAATGAGCCAGCGATCTTCTATTCCACAGAGGGAAGTGAAAGAGGTCAAAGAGCTTGCAGGAGAATTTGCAAAAGATACGGAAGGAAAGATCCATATCTGGAAGATGCAGAGTGCACTTCGCAATGTTGCAAACAATCCGGAAGATTATCGGAGATTTTACCATAATGTGGATGGCAGAAAGATCCGCCATGACAAAGTCCATAACCTGTTTGGCTACAATATGACCAGAGCAGCAGGGGAGGCTTTTGAACGGATCGATCCGGAAAAACGTTTTCTGATGTTCTCCAGATCATCCTATATTGGTATGCATCGTTATGGTGGAATCTGGACCGGCGATAATAAATCCTGGTGGGCTCATATCCTTTTGAACCTGAAGATGATGCCCTCCCTGAATATGTGTGGTTTCCTGTATGCAGGAGCAGATCTGGGTGGATTTGGCGCTGATACAACAAGAGAACTGCTGCTTCGTTTCTTGGCACTTGGAGTATTCACACCGCTGATGCGTGATCATACAGCGATCGGTACCAGAGAGCAGGAATGCTACCAGTTTGAAAATGTGGAAGATTTCCGTCATGTGATCGGTGTAAGATATCGTCTTATTCCATATCTTTACAGTGAATATATGAAGGCGGCTCTGAACGATGATATGTATTTCCGGCCGTTGGGCTTTGTTTATCCGGAGGATAAGATTGCTGTACATGTGGAAGACCAGCTGCTTCTTGGAAATGAGATCATGATCGCTCCCGGGTTTATGAACAGAACGCAAGAGGCCGTTATGTATATCTTCCGGAGGAGATGAAGTTTGTGAAATTCCTTCCGGATGGAACCATTGCAGAGGAGATCCTTGAAAAGGGTGTTCATTATGTAGAGGTGGCACTGAATGAGATTCCGTTGTTTATCCGGAAGGGAAAATGTATTCCGGTTGCAGAAGCAGCGGAATGTGTGGCAGCTCTGGATACAAAAAATATGCAGCTTCTCGGATATGAAGGTGCGGAGTATACCTTATATGAGGACGATGGGGTCCATAAGGATTACGACAGAGAAGAAAATTACCGTGTTCTGAAAAAATAAAGTCAGCAAAATGAAATATAAATTTCTGTGTTACATCATTTACGTTAAACAGTATAAAGAATACAGGATGTGAACAGTTGATAAACAGAAAAGCCGTAAGTATATGTGAAAGTTTCTTAAACATATATCTTACGGCTTTTGCTATTGCTGCTTTACATAAAATATTTTATGTAAAGTAATTCGCATTCTGTTTAAATAACACTTCAGAAAGATTTGTTTATGCTTCTTCCTCAATCTGGATAACATTTTTCAGTACAGAGCAGCATGCCATGTCACCGATAACATTGACACAGGTGGCGCCCATATCACAGAGGGTATTGATGCTGATATAAACACCAAGAACTCCGGCAGGAAGTCCGGCCATAGTTGCCAGTGCTGCGAAAGATGCGATAGCACCACCGGGAACACCTGGAGTACCAACGGAAAGCAGTACGTTTGCAAGAAGGATAATGATCATAAGAGGAATACTTACATGGATCCCGCAGGCGTTTGCAAAGAACATGATCATAAAGGACATCAGGATAGATACAGCATCCATATTAACGGTAGCACCAAGAGGAATGGCGATGCTGGTGATCTGGTTGGATACGCCCATTTCTTCTTCCATACACTGCTTGCTTAATGGAATGGTTGCGGAGCTTGAGCAGGTTCCGAAGGCGTTCAGTGCTGCTGGCAGGATCGCTTTCAGGAATTTCAGCGGACTCTGTTTGCCGATCAGCTTTACAGAGAGACCGTACACTACAATAGCGAAGCCAAAGAATGCCACATACAGAATGACAAGCTGTGTTGCAAGGGAAATGATCGTTTCAGTTCCGTTGGCTTCCACAACCGGTACGATGGTACAGAAAACACCGATGGGTGTAAAGTACATGATGGTTGTGATGATCTTCAGGCATACTTCATTGATGGAATCAATCAGATTCAGGAATGGAGTTCCTTTTTCACCGACTGCGATCAGTGTGAAACCGATGATCAGGGCAAACACCAGAACCTGGAGCATGTTTCCGTCAGCAAATGCGGCGATTGGGTTGGAAGGGATCAGGTTTTTCAGGGTGTCAAGGATACTGCTCATTTCTGTAGCCTGGATATCGGCTGTTGCCATCTCAAATTTGACTCCCTTTCCGAGATGGATCAGTCTCGGGATGATCAGTCCGCACAGGCTGGCAAGTGCCGTTGTGCAGAGAAAATAGATCATGGATGCTGCAGTGATCTTGCCGGTAGTACGTGCGTTTCCGATGGAACAGATTCCAATGACAATGGAACAGAAGACCATGGGAAAGATCATCATGTTCAGGGCGTTCATGTAGATACTTCCGATCAGACTGGTCACAGTGAGGACAGGTTCAAACCGTCCGGCCAGGAAAAGTCCTGTGAGGATACCCAGGATCAGTCCTGTAAAGATCGCACCGGTAATATGCTTCCGGTACCAGGAATAAAAAGATTTCATTTATGTGTTCCCTCCTAAGATAAATATGTATGGTATGTATAATATAGGAAAATACATGCAGGAAATTATATCATGTGAAAAAAGAAGCGTCAACTAAACCAGGCCAGGATTGCAGGTTCATGTATATTTTGATGGAAAAGGGCTGTTTTTGGATTTTTGTTTGACAAATACATCATAAGTAGTTAAAATTAATAGCAGTGTGTGAAAGCATTAAAGTATTAATACTGAGTAATTTGTCAGGAGGAATAAAAAAAATGGCTGCACCTTATAACCATAGAGCCATCGAAGCGAAATGGCGCACAAACTGGGAGAAAAAGCCGGTAAATGTCAATGATGGCAAGAAACCGAAATACTACTGTCTGGATATGTTCCCGTATCCGTCCGGAAACGGTCTTCATGTAGGACACTGGAGAGGCTATGTGATCTCTGATGTATGGAGCCGCTATAAAATGCTCCAGGGTTATTACCTGATCCATCCGATGGGATGGGACGCTTTTGGTCTCCCGGCTGAGAACTATGCCATCAAGATGGGTGTTCATCCGGCAGTATCTACAGCAGCAAACATCAAAAATATCAAACGTCAGATCAACGATATCGCAGCGATCTATGACTGGGATATGGAGGTTAACACAACAGATCCGGAATTCTATAAATGGACACAGTGGATCTTTGTAAAAATGTTCAAAGAGGGGCTTGCATATGAGAAGGAGTTCCCGATCAACTGGTGCCCTTCCTGTAAGACAGGTCTTGCAAATGAAGAGGTTGTAAACGGATGCTGCGAGCGTTGTGGCACTCCGGTTACCAAAAGAACCTCCGTCAGTGGATGCTCCGCATCACAAAATATGCAGACAGACTTTTAAGTGATCTGGATAAACTGGACTGGCCGGAGAAAGTAAAGAAAATGCAGACAGACTGGATCGGCAAATCCTACGGCGCAGAGGTCGATTTCCCGGTTGAGGGAAGAGAAGAGAAGATCACGGTCTATACAACAAGACCGGATACTCTTCATGGAGCAACATTCATGGTACTTGCACCGGAGCATGCTCTTGCAAAATCTCTTGCAACAGACGAGACAAGAGAGGCTGTAGAGAAATATATCTTTGACGCTTCCTATGAAATCCAATGTAGACCGTCTTCAGGATAAAGAGAAGACCGGTGTGTTCACAGGTACTTATGCGATCAATCCGCTGAACGGTGAGAAGCTTCCAATCTGGCTTTCTGACTATGTACTTGCTGATTATGGTACAGGTGCTATCATGTGTGTACCTGCTCATGATGACCGTGACTTTGAGTTCGCAAAGAAATTCGATATTCCGATCATCCAGGTTATCGCAAAAGATGGTAAAGAAATTCAGAATATGACAGAAGCTTACACAGAGGCTTCCGGAACCATGATCAACTCCGGTGAGTGGAACGGAATGGAATCTTCCGTACTGAAGAAGGAAGCACCGCATATCATCGAGAAGCTGGGTATCGGACGTAAGACTGTCAACTACAAACTGAGAGACTGGGTATTTTCCCGTCAGCGTTACTGGGGTGAGCCGATCCCGATCGTACACTGCCCGAAATGCGGTGCGGTACCGGTACCGGAGGATCAGCTTCCGTTAAGACTTCCGGAGGTAGAAAGCTACCAGCCGACAGGAACCGGAGAGTCACCGCTTGCAGCTATTGACGAGTGGGTAAATACCACATGCCCATGCTGTGGTGCTCCCGCAAAACGTGAGACAAACACCATGCCTCAGTGGGCAGGATCTTCCTGGTATTTCCTCCGTTATGTAGATAATAAGAATAATAAAGAACTGGTTTCCAAAGAGAAAGCTGATAAATATCTGCCGGTAGATATGTATATCGGTGGTGTAGAGCATGCTGTTCTTCATCTTCTGTACTCCAGATTCTACACCAAGTTCCTGTATGATATCGGAGCTATTGATTTCGATGAGCCGTTTGTCAAGCTGTTCAATCAGGGTATGATCACAGGTAAAAACGGAATCAAGATGAGTAAATCCAAAGGAAATGTTATTTCACCGGATGATCTTGTAAATGATTACGGATGTGATTCCTTACGTATGTATGAGCTGTTCGTAGGACCGCCGGAACTGGATGCAGAATGGGATGACAGAGGAATCGATGGTGTATCCAGATTCCTGAAACGTTTCTGGAATCTGGCTCTTGACAGCATTGAGAAAGATATCCCGGCTACCAAAGAGATGGAGAAGACCCGTCATAAGATGGTATACGATATCACCAGCAGACTTGAGGCCTTCAGCCTGAATACCGTAGTGTCCGGATTTATGGAATACACAAACAAGCTGATCGCTATCGCAAAGCAGAACGACGGCGCTGTTGACAAAGAAACCATCAAGACAGTTACCATTCTTCTTGCGCCATTTGTTCCTCATATTGCAGAGGAGATCTGGGAGAAGCTTGGTCATGAGGATTCCATTTTCCATGCACAGTGGCCGGCTCACGATGAGGAGCTTATGAAGGATGATGAGATCGAGGTTCCGGTTCAGATCAACGGCAAGACCAAGGCTGTTATCAGTATTCCGGCAGAAATCTCCAAAGAAGATGCGATTGCCGAAGGAAAGAAGGCAGTTGCAGATAAGATTTCCGGAAATATCATCAAAGAAATTTACGTACCGAAGAAGATCATCAATATCGTAGTAAAGTAATAAGATAAATCAAAAACACCCGAAGCAGGGCGGAAGATATTTCTGCCTTTGCCAGGGTGTTTTTTATATGGATAAACATCGTAAAATCGGTAAGTATGCACAAAAATAACGAATGTTATTTAGAATAAATGCCAATAATATTTAGGCATTTTAACAGATTTGCCTAGTTTTTGGTCATGCCAATTATATTGTCTATTGTTATTCAAATGGAAAAAACGTACAGTAACACCATGAGTCAGGCAAAGATAGTAAGAAAGCTTTGGTACTCGAAATGCAGTGTGACGGAATGAAGATGTCCGTTTAGCTAGATTGCATATTTACATTGAGAGAAATAAGGAGAGATAGTATGAGCGCAATGAACACACTTAAGAAATTCGGACTTGAACAGGCATTCAATTATGTTTATAAAGATCCGGATAAGAATTTTATCAAGATCATGGACTGGGCAGATAAATTTTCCGGTGGTGGATTTCCTACACAGAGAGCAATGATCCGCGCAGCCATTTCTAATCCGGAACATCCGTATTATCCGTTTATTCATAGATTGGTAACTGATATTGATCCGCATGTTATGAAAACTCTGGTTGCAAACTTCTTTATCAATGCAAATCTTGCAGGCTGGAAGAAACAGGATGAATGCCGTGAGAAATATGGCTGTAATATCCCGTGGGCAATCCTTCTTGACCCAACAAGTGCATGTAACCTGCACTGTACAGGATGCTGGGCAGCAGAGTATGGAAACAAGCTGAACCTCACCTACGATGAGATCGATGACATCATCCGCCAGGGTAAGGAGCTTGGCGTTTATATGTATATTTACACAGGCGGAGAGCCACTTGTAAGAAAAAAGGATCTGATCCGTCTTTGCGAGAAACATAATGACTGTATCTTCCTTTCCTTCACAAATGCAACACTGATCGATGAGGATTTTGCAAATGATATGCTTCGGGTAGGAAACTTTGTTCCTGCAATTTCACTGGAAGGATTTGAGACTGCAACAGATGGCAGAAGAGGAAATGGTGTATACCAGAAGGTTATCAAGGCCATCAATCTTCTCAGAGAGAAGAAGCTTGTATTTGGTATCTCTGCATGTTATACGAGTGCAAATTTCGAGTCTATCACATCAGAGGCATTTTACGACAGCCTGATCGATCTTGGAGCGTACTTTATCTGGTATTTCCATTATATGCCGGTTGGAAATGATGCAGCACCGGAGCTGCTTCCTACTCCTGCACAGAGAAGAGAAACCTATGAGCGTATCCGTAAATACCGTGCAACAAAGCCGTTGTTTGCCATGGATTTCCAGAATGATGCAGAGTTTGTGGGAGGATGTATTGCAGGCGGCCGTCGCTATCTGCATATCAATGCAAACGGCGATATCGATCCATGTGTGTTTATCCATTATTCTGATTCCAATATCCGCGAGAAAACACTTCTGGAAGCACTGCAGTCTCCGATGATGATGGCATATCATGACGGACAGCCGTTTAATGACAATATGTACCGTCCATGCCCGATGCTTGAAAATCCGCAGAAGCTGAGAGAAATGGTAGAAAAATCCGGAGCACATTCCACAGATCTTCAGTCACCGGAGAGTGCAGAGCATCTCTGTGCGAAATGTGACCGGTATGCTGAAAACTGGAAGCCGGTAGCAGAGGAAATGTGGAAGGAAGACCAGGAGAGAAAGGCAGCGAAGAAAGGCTGCTGATCCTGAAACTTAAAAAAGCAGAACTTATGAAAGAGCACGGTACCGGAAACAGGTGCCGGTGCTCTTTTTTTGAAAACGGAGGGATCAGACCATGAAAAAAATGATTGATAACATCAGAAAATATCTGCCGGCGGTGCTCCTTCTTGTGCTTCTCCTTTTCTGTATCCGTTATAGAGAGGATCTGTCTGTGGAAAGGATCTTAAGCTATACACCGGAGGAACCTGTTAAGGCTGCATTACTTATGCTTGGGCTTTATGCAGTGAAAAGTGTCTCTTTTATATTTCCAATTGCGATCCTGCAGCTTGCTGTAGGGCATCTGTTTTCTACAGGAACAGCACTTCTGGTGAACTTTCTGGGAAGAGCAGTTACATTGGCGCTTCCTTACTGGATGGGACGTTTTTCCGGCTCTTCCATGGTGGAGAATCTTACTTCCAAATATCCGAAGCTGAAAACAGTGGTGGACTATCAGAACGGAAATCCGCTGTATATCTCTTTTTTTATGAGAACGCTGAATTTTTTGCCCGGGGATGCAGTGAGCCTGTTTCTGGGCGCGGTGAAGATCCCGTTTGAAGTATATATGCTGGGCGGGATGCTGGGAACATTTCCGGGAGTTATCCTAGCCACGATATTTGGAGCAAATATCAAGAATCCCGGATCACTGGCATTCTGGCTTTCCGCAGTGCTTCTTGTGATGATCAGTGTATTCTCGATCCTGATACACAGGCATATTTCCCGGAAGAAAAAATAACAGGGCTTTCTCCTTCCTGCTTTTACTGTGAAGAAAAATGTAGTATAATGCAGACAGTAAAGAAAAGAAGGGAAGGAACATGGGGATCGATCATAACAAAAGATTAAAGGAACATTTATATTATTACAGTGCAAGAATCAGCCGGGATATCTCAAATCTGATCAAGTGGCTGGTTCTTGCTGTCATTACAGGATGTATCGTAGGAGCTGCCAGCACACTGTTTTCTTTTACGTTGAAGGCAGTGACCAGTTACCGGAAGGCGCATGAATGGATTTTTCTTTTGTTGCCATTATCCGGACTTGTCATTGTATTTTTGTATGAGAAGCTTGGAAAAGAGGATGGAGGGACCAATCAGGTTCTTTCTACCGTGCGTTCCAGAGATGATGTGCCGATCCTTTCTGCGCCTCTGATCTTTATCACAACGGCGCTGACTCATTTTACCGGTGGTTCTGCGGGACGTGAGGGAGCAGCGATCCAGCTTGGAGGAAGTATTGCCAACCAGCTTGGAAGATGGATCCATCTGGACGAGGAGGACCGTCATGTAATTGTCATGTGCGGCATGAGCGCGGCGTTTTCCGCGCTGTTTGGAACACCGATGGCAGCGGCAGTTTTTGCGCTGGAAGTGGTCAGTGTGGGCGTGATGTATTATGCAGCACTGATGCCGTGTATGATCGCGTCATTGATCGCTTCCGGATTTGCAGCCGGAATGGGAGTCACACCGGAAAGTTTTCATGTGACGGATATTCCGGCACTGACTGTGGGAACTGGCCTGAAAATGGGAGTGATCGCTCTGGGCTGTGCAGTTGTCAGCATTATGTTCTGTATTGCGCTGAATGGTGCAGCAGGACTTTATGGCAGATGGTTTAAGAATAAATATGTCAGGGTTGCAGTGGGCGCCTGTCTGGTCATTGTTGTCACCTTTATTCTGAGAACAGATGAATATATGGGCGCTGGTGCGGAGCTTATTGAAAAAGCGGTGGAAAACGGACAGGCGGATACTTTCGCCTTTTTCTGGAAAATGGTGCTTACAGCACTGACTATGCGCGCAGGATTCCGCGGGGGAGAGATTGTACCTTCTTTCTGCATTGGAGCTACCTTTGGCTGTGTGATGGGTAATCTTATGGGAATTTCTCCGTCGATCTGTGCAGCCTGCGGAATGGCAGCAGTTTTCTGCGGTGTGACCAACTGTCCGATCACTTCGATCCTGATCGCTTTTGAAATGTTTGGATTTAAGGGAGTATCCTTCTATCTGATCGCAGTATCTATCAGCTATGCAGCATCGGGATATTATGGCCTTTACAAGGATCAGACCATTGTGTACTCCAAATATAAAGCAAAATATGTGAACCGACATACCAGATTCTGATATAGAACGAAATGTGAAGGGGGTGTGTATACTGGCATAATATCTTATGGAATACCGCATGGACATGGCTGGAAAATATCTGGACATCTGCGGAAATCTGATGTAATATATTAAACGTTAGTATTTACAGAAAGGCAGATTTTAAGGTATGGAAGAGAAGATTCTTGATTTTATCATGGAGTATGCACAGGAGAATGAGGGAGTCCCGTTTCAGGTGATCGAGGAGAATTTTAATATCGTTATGGATGATAAGCTGAAAGATATCATCAGTGATGCGATCTGGGATAGGGATAATGTTTCCGATGTGATCACAGAAAGTGAGCGTTATGTGATCATCTGTTTTGAAGATTAATACAGGGATATCTGTGACCGTTACGGTAATGGAATTAAGAAATCTGATATGAGGAGAATGCATATAGGGCATTCTCCTTTTTTCGTCAATCTGTCAAAAGAATCCAAAGGAATTGAAGTCCCCAAAAAAGAATGGTATCCTAAAGAAAAAAGTAGATGGGGTGGTTGAAATGAACAGCAAATATGAGATCAGCACAAAAGAAAACCGGGAATTCCTGAAAGCATCCTGTGAGGAACTTTTGAATTTCGGACATCGGTTTCCTTCAACGAATGGAGGTTCCTATTATCTGGGGGACGACGGAACACCATGGAAGGACAGAAACCGGGAAACCTGGATCACCTGTCGTATGGCTCATGTATACAGTCTGGGTCTGATGCTTGGCCATGAGGGAAGCGGAGAGCTTGCGGATGCGGCATTGAAAGGTCTGAAGGGAGAGCTTCACGATGAAAAAAACGGTGGCTGGTATGCAGGTGTAACACCGGAAGGAGATATTGTGCCCAATAAACAGTGTTATGCCCATGCATTTGTGATCCTGGCTGCATCTTCCGCACTGACAGCCGGAAGGCCCGGGGCGAAAGAGCTCCTTGAAGAGGCATTGGCTGTTTATGACCGATATTTCTGGAATGAAGAGGAAGGGCTGGCCTGCGACACCTGGAATACAGAATTTACTGTGCTGGATGATTATCGGGGATTAAATGCCAATATGCATACGGTAGAGGCGTTTCTGGCAGCAGGAGATGTCACCGGGGATAAAAAATATCACATTCGTGCAGGCAGGATCATTGATCATGTGATCCAGTGGGCAGAAGATAACTCCTGGAGGATCCCGGAACAGTTTTACGAAGGAATGGGTGGCAGATCTTGACTGCAACCGTGACCGTCCGGATGATCCGTTCAAGCCATACGGCGCAACACCGGGACATGGAATCGAATGGGCAAGGCTGATCACACAGTGGACGCTTGCAAACTGTGGAGAAGAGAAAGAAAAACTGGAAAAACATCTTCAGGCAGCAGAAAACCTTTACACAACAGCAATAAAAGACGGCTGGAACGCAGATGGTGCACCGGGAATTGTATACACGACAGATTGGAATGGCAAACCGGTGGTACATGACCGTATGCACTGGACGCTTGCGGAAGCGATCAATACCTCTGCAGTTCTTTATCATGTGACCGGTAAGGAGAAATATGCGAAAGATTATGCTGCGTTTATGAAGTACCTGGATGAAGTGGTCATGGATCACGAAAACGGCTCCTGGTTTCATCAGCTGGATGAGCAGAATCATCTGAAAGGAACCGTATGGCCCGGAAAATCCGATCTGTACCATGCACTGCAGTCTACACTGATCCCATATCATAAAGCAGATACGTCTATTGCACCGGCAGTGAAGAAAAAACTGGAGATCTGAACAAAATCGTTTTGCGATTTTTGTTCGTGAGCATGTAACGAAGCGGAGTGCGAATGTTCAATAAAAAAAACTTCCTGTGTTTACAGAAAAATTTCTCAGGACAGATACTTGCAGAGATACAGGTATCCGGTCTTGAAGAAATACGAGAACACAGGAAGGTTTTTTGTTGAATAGTTATTACTCCGTAACCTCTTTCAGATCCGAAATATCCGGAGAAGCCATGAGAGAATAATTGGTGTAATAAACAACGAAACCGGGTTTCGCACCGGCAGGTTTTTTCACATGCTTTTTCTGGATATAATCGATCTCTACCTTGGGAGCAGAGTGTCCTTTGGAGTACCAGGCGGCCAGGCGGCCTGCTTCTTCGAAGGTACGGTCCGGAAGTTCACCGTCTTTGGTGCGGACGATCACATGGGAACCAGCCATTTTCTTTGCATGGAACCACCAGTCATTTCCGGTTGCGAACTTGAAAGTCAGCTCATCATTCTGGAAATTGTTTTTTCCCACATAGATATCAAAACCGTCACTGGATATGTAGTGGAGCGGTTTGGATTTCGGCTGGGCTTTCTGGCCTTTTTTGTTTGTGTAGTGACGTTTGATATAGCCGTACTCAGTGAGCTCTTCCTTGATCTGGGAAAGGTCACTTTCAGATCTGGCGATATCCAGAGCATTGGAGATAGATTCCAGATGAGAGATCTCACTTTCCGTATCTGTGATCTGTTCCGTGACGGCTTCCTCTGTACGCTTCAGCTTTCCGTATTTATCAAAATATTTCTTGGAATTCTGTGCCGGAGTCAGTGTCGGGTCAAGAGGGATAGTGATCTCCTCGTTGGTGTAATAGTTCAGTGCTTTAAAGGATTTGCAGCCTTCCTCAAGTCCGTATCCGTAGGTGTTGATCAGTTCACCGTAGACCTTGAATTTATCTTTTTTTGTAGTATCATTCAGCTGCTTTTTCTGGATGTTGTATTTTTTTCGGTTACGTTCCAGAGCGGTCTGTACTACACGGCGAAGATCGGAGGATTTCTGGTGGATACGTGTCAGCAGACTTTTGGTAGCATAATAGGTCTCCAGCATAACAGAGACACTGTCAAAGATTTCGCTGCGGTATTCACTGCCAAACTGCTGATAAGGAAAGACACCGTATTCCACAGGTTCCTCTCCGCGGTAGACAATATTTGGGGTGAACTCTCTGTTCCGAATCTGTTCCATAAGGCGGAGAAAGGTATGATAAAGATGGGTGCAGGCTGCCTCATCTAGGGACTGCGATGCATCGCTTCCGTCAATGGATGCACGGTAGCAGATCTCCTCAGCCATTACCGGGCTCATACCTGTGAGTGAAGTGTAAAGCGCCTTGGAAATATTTACAGGCTTTTTACAGATGTGCTGTGTGAACTCCTCCTCGGAAACAGTCAGCGGATTTTCTTTATCCCTGGTATTGGGAATGAAATATTCTCTTCCGGGAAGAACCTCACGGACAGAGCTCATATGAGAAGAGACATGTTTGATGCTGTCCAGGATCATTCCCTTTTCGTCACAGAAGATGATGTTGCTGTGCTTGCCCATCAGTTCCATGATCAGACGCTTTCTGCAGGGATCCCCCAGCTCATTAAGATGCTCCAGCTCAAATTCCACCACGCGCTCCATTCCAGGCTGCTTCACATCAAGGATACGGGCGCTTCCGATGTGCTTTCTGAGAAGCATGCAGAAGTTCGGTGCGGTTAAAGGACTGATACGGTTCTTATCTGTAAAATAGATCAGAGGAAGGGATGCGCTTGCACTTAAGAGAAGACGTTTCTGTCCATTTGCGCCCTTTCCTGTGATCAAAAGTTCATCGTTTTCCGGCTGGGCGATCTTGTTGATACGTCCGCCTTTTAAATTATCATCGATCTCTGCCACGAGAGCAGAAACTGTAATTCCGTCAAATGCCATGATTTTACCTCCATTTCAACATCAATCATTATAACAGTAAAAAAAGAGTTTGACTAGGGTTTTGGAATGAACTATAATAAATCCGTATGCAATCAGTTACTGTATTTATCAGCAGCTGATAAACTTAAGAGGCAGTATTGGAGGATAACATGATAAAAAGTATGACCGGCTTTGGCAGGGCAGAAGCAGTTTCCAGAGAGCGTAAGGTTTCTGTTGAACTGAAATCCGTCAATCACAGATATCTGGATCTGAACATCAAAATGCCGAAAAGACTCAGCTATTTTGAGGGAGAGATCCGAAATGTGATGAAGACTTATATCCGCCGCGGCAAAGTCGATGTGTTCATCACCTATGAAGACTATACAATGGGCGGAATGGCTCTGAAATACAATGCAGAGCTGGCAAAGGAATATCTGGGCTATCTGAACCAGATGAGTGAGGAACTGGGGATCGAGAATGATATCCGTGTTTCCACACTTTCCAGATATCCGGATGTGTTTACGATGGAAGAGCAGGCTCCGGATGAGGAAGAGCTCTGGAATTTTCTGGAGGGTCCGCTTCATGAGGCCTGCCGGAAATTTGTGGAGACCCGCCAGCGTGAGGGTGCTAATCTGAAACAGGATCTTCTTGGGAAGCTGGACGGACTGGAAGCAAAGGTCGATGTAGTGGAAAAACGTTCTCCGGAAGTAGTGAAGGCTTATCGGGAGAAACTGGAAGCCAAGATGCACGAGCTACTTGAAGATAACCAGATCGATGATTCCAGGATCGCCGCAGAGGTGATTACGTTTTTTCAGATAAGATCTGCAATGATGAGGAGACGGTACGTCTTCGAAGCCACATCCACGGAATGAGAAAGATCCTGGATGAGAACGAGGGCGTGGGACGTAAGATGGATTTCATGGCACAGGAGATGAACCGTGAGGCGAACACTATCCTGTCTAAATCCAATGATCTTATTGTATCCAACGCGGCCATCGATCTGAAGACAGAGATCGAGAAGATCCGTGAGCAGATCCAGAATATCGAGTAACCGGGCAGGAAACAGGCTGTACACAGACAGAAAGGGAGAGCGTAAATGGCGAAACTTATTAATGTAGGCTTTGGAAATGTTGTCAATTCACGCAAGATCGTGGCTGTGGTAAGTCCGGATGCCGCTCCTGTAAAGCGCATGATACAGAGTGTCAAGGGGACCCGAACTCTGATCGATGCCACACAGGGAAGAAAAACAAAAGCAGTGATCGTTACTTCCGATGATTATCTTGTCCTTTCCGCTCTGCAGCCGGAAACTATTGCCAGGAGATTTTCGGAAGCATATGGAGAGGAAATGAGGGAGGAAGGAAATGAGTAAGGGAATTTTAGTTGTTGTTTCGGGCTTTTCCGGTTCCGGAAAAGGTACTGTCATGAAACGGCTGATGGAAAAATATGACAATTATGCATTATCTGTTTCTGTTACTACCAGAAATCCAAGACCGGGTGAGAAGGACGGAGAGGCTTATTTCTTCCGCACAAAAGAAGAATTTGAACAGCTGATCCGGGAAGACGGACTGATCGAGTATGCACAGTATGTGGAGAATTATTATGGCACACCCCGCAAATATGTAGAGGAACAGCTTTCCGCAGGGAAAGATGTGATCCTTGAGATCGAGATCCAGGGTGCCATGAAGATCCGTGAGAAGTTTCCGGATACACTGCTGGTATTTGTATGTCCGCCGTCTATGGAGGAGCTTAAGAACCGTCTGGTAGGTCGCGGAACAGAGACTCTGGATGTGATTAACGGGCGTCTCAGAAGAGCGGTTGAAGAATCCAGAGGAATGGATAAATATGATTATCTCTGATCAATGATGATCTGGAGGAATGTGTTGATACACTTCATGAGACCATCCGGTGTGAGCGCATGCGTACATCCAGGAATCATGATTTTGTATCCAGGATCCAGAAGAAGCGGAAGCGTTTTTTATAAATACCAATTTAACAAGTTAAATACGGACCCTGCCGTTACAGAAGGGAGAAAAGATATGATACATCCATCTTATTCAGAATTAATTGAGGCTATCAACACAAACAACGAGGACGACGATGAGGCTCTCGTGCTGAACAGCCGTTATTCTCTTGTACTTGCAGCAAGCAAACGTGCCCGCCAGCTGATCGCAGGAGCAGAGCCGCTTGTACCGGGTGCAGCAGGAAAGAAACCGCTTTCCGTTGCCATTGATGAGCTTTACAAGGGCAAAGTAAAGATCCTTCCCGGACAGGAGGAAGAGGAAGAGCTGGAGGCTCTTGAAGCTGAGAAGGAGGCTCTTGAGGCAGCAGAGGGCGAGACCGCAGAAGGCACTGAGACTGCAGAAGCAGCTCAGACAGAAGCGGAGTAATTTTATGAAAATATTATTCATCTCTCTTGGCTGTGACAAGAACCTGGCGGATTCTGAGGAAATGCTGGGACTTCTTACAGCCGGAGGTCATGAGATCACAGACGATGAAACACAGGCAGATGCAATCGTGATCAATACCTGCTGTTTTATCAAGGATGCCAAGGAAGAGAGTGTGGAAACCATTCTTGAAATGGCAGAGTACAAAAAAACAGGAAGCTGCCATGCACTGATCGTTACCGGCTGTATGGCACAGCGATACCAGAAAGAGATCATTGAGGAGGTTCCGGAGGTCGATGCTGTTCTTGGAACCACATCCTACGGCGACATCGTAAAGGCTCTGGAGGAAGCAGTAGCCGGAAATCATTTCGAAGAATTCCGTGATATTGATTATCTGCCGGATACAGGAAGCAAACGTGTCCTTACAACAGGTGGACATTTCGGCTACCTGAAGATCGCGGAAGGCTGCGACAAGCACTGTACCTACTGCATCATCCCGAAGCTCAGAGGTAAATTTCGAAGCGTCCCAATGGAGCGCCTCATTGCCCAGGCAGAGGATATGGCTGAACAGGGAGTGAAAGAGCTGATCCTGGTAGCACAGGAGACCACCGTTTACGGAAAGGATCTTTACGGCAAAAAATCTCTTCACATTCTTTTAAAGAAGCTCTGTGAGATCAGAGGTATCCGTTGGATCCGCATCCTTTACTGTTATCCGGAGGAGATTTACGATGAACTGATCGAAACCATTCGTGATGAGAAGAAGATCTGTCATTATCTGGATATTCCGATCCAGCACGCATCGGATCACATTCTTAAGAGAATGGGCCGCCGTACTTCCAAACAGGAACTGATCGATATTGTCGGAAAGCTCCGTAAGGAGATTCCGGATATCGTACTGCGTACAACTCTGATCACCGGATTTCCGGGTGAGACGGAGGAAGACCATGAAGAACTGAAGGAGTTCGTAGATGAGATGGAATTTGACCGTCTCGGTGTCTTCACTTACTCTCCGGAGGAGAATACCCCGGCAGCAGAGATGGCAGACCAGGTTCCGGAAGAAGTGAAGGAAGAACGCAGAGACGAGCTGATGGAGCTTCAGCAGGAGATTTCTTATGACAGAGGTCAGGACCGTATCGGACAGGAACTTCTTGTTATGATCGAAGGAAAAGTTGCAGATGAAAGTGCCTATATCGGACGTACCTACGGGGATGCACCGAAGGTTGACGGATACATTTTCGTTCAGACAGGCGAACTGCTTATGACAGGTGATTTTGCAAAGGTACGTGTGACAGGTGCGCTTGAGTATGATTTGATAGGAGTGCTGAGCGATGAATACACCGAATAAACTTACAGTTGCAAGAATGATACTTGTACCATTTCTTGTAGTTTTCTTACTGACAGGCTGGGGAGGAGAAGCAAACCGCTGGATCTGTCTTGCGATTTTTGTCGCAGCAAGTGTGACAGACTGGTTTGACGGTCATCTTGCCAGAAAATATAACCTGATAACCAATTTTGGAAAATTTATGGATCCGCTGGCAGACAAGCTTTTGGTATGCTCTGCCATGATCTGCATGATCGAGGTTGACAAGCTTCCGGCATGGGTTGTGATCATTATCATCGGACGGGAATTTATCATCAGCGGTTTCCGTCTGATCGCAGCGGAGAACGGAATTGTCATTGCCGCAAACTACTGGGGAAAATTCAAAACCGTTTCCCAGATGATCATGATCATACTTCTGATGCTGGATTTCGGAGGTGTTTTTGCAGTGCTGACACAGATATTTATCTGGCTGTCCGTTGCACTGACCATTATCTCCCTGCTGACTTATATCATGCAGAACAGAAAGGTCCTTTCCATGCAGGAGTAGGGATCAGAGTATACGAAAGGAGTTTCTTTTCATGATCACAGAACTGATATCCGTAGGAACCGAGATCCTTCTAGGAAATATCGTAAATACCAACAGCGCCTATCTTTCTGAAAAATGCGCCCTGCTTGGGTTAAGTGTTTACTATCAGGATGTAGTAGGTGATAATGAAGGCCGTATGCGTGACGTGATCCGTACTGCACTGGATCGTTCCGATGTTGTGATCCTCACCGGAGGCTTGGACCAACAGAGGATGATATCACCAAGGAAGTAACTGCGGATCTGATGGGAATGCCTCTTAAGGAAGATTCCCACTCAAGAAAACTGAATCGATAAATATCTGAAGGAATATGAGAAAAAACAATACCTCAGAGACGTATCACGAAGAACAACTATAAACAGGCCATGGTTCCTGAGGGAGCCATTGTTCTTGACAATCATAACGGAACTGCTCCGGGACTGATCCTTGAGAAAAAAGGAAAAACCGCGATCCTTCTTCCTGGACCTCCCAATGAGCTGAAGCCCATGTTCGAGGAGTACGTGGTCCCATATCTGCAGAAAAACCAGCCGGAGATCATTGTGTCCCAGATGGTAAAGATTAGCGGGATCGGTGAGAGTCAGGTAGCAGAGGAAATCCAGGATCTGATCGAAAGCCAGACCAATCCTACCATTGCACCTTATGCAAAAACCGGTGAAGTGCATCTTCGTGTGACAGCAAGCGCAGAGAATGAAAAGGCCTGCAGAAAGCTGATCAAACCGGTTGTCAAGGAGCTAAAGAAGCGTTTTGGAGAGAATGTTTTCGCCACAGATGAGAGCAAGACACTGGAGGAAGCGGTGATCGATCTTCTGAAAGAGAAAGATCTGAACGCTTTCCCTGGCGGAATCGCTTACCGGCGGTATGATCGCCCAGCGCATTGTCAATGTATCCGGTGCGTCTGAGGTGTTTGGCTATGGCTTTGTGACTTACAGTAACAAGGCCAAGCATAAATGTCTGGGAGTGAAGAAGCGTACTCTGAAGGAGCAGGGGGCAGTTTCCGCCAAATGTGCCAGAGAAATGGCAAAGGGCGCCTGCAAAGCATCCGGAGCAGACATCAGTATTTCCGTGACGGGTCTGGCAGGACCGGGAGGCGGAACAAAGGAAACTCCGGTTGGTACTGTATTTATGGGCTGCTGCTATAAGGGCAAGGCTATTGCCAAAGAGTTCCACTTTACAGGAAATCGCATGCGGGTCCGCGAGCAGACTACAGCGCATGCACTGGCGATGTTACGTGACTGTATCATTATGAGCAGATAGCGAATGCCTTGATCTGCCTGCTATTACGGATCAACCATGATATTTTTTATATAACAGGACTGATTTTTAAACAGATGAAACTTTTGATTTCAAGTATCTGTATCAAAAATCAGTCCTGTTTTATTTTTTGTTTTCTGACAATAAGCCCCGGTATGGGCGATGAAAGAATATAAACAATCATATTTACAAGGATACTATCATAAGTGCTAGTGTTTTTATAAGGGATTTCCTCTAAAATGTGATTAAAGCAATATATGACGTAAATATACGTTTTACCGGAAAGGGGGAAATCAGAATGAAAAAGAAAAAAAATCTGTTGTGTTTTGTGCTGCTGATCAGCCTTATTTTTACGATGGCATTTGGAAGTGTGACGGTCAGCGCCGCACCAAAACTGAACAGAACAAAAGTAACTCTTTTAAAAGGTGAGAAGACAACACTTAAGGTTACCGGAACCAGGCAGAAGGTTGCCTGGAGATCTTCCAAAAAGAGTGTTGCGACCGTAAACAGCAAAGGTCAGGTGGTTGCCAAAAATAAAGGTTCCGCAACGATCTATGCAAAGGTAAGCAAAAAAACGTATAAATGTGTTGTAAAGGTAGAAACACCGAAGCTCAGCAGGACATCGCTGACATTAATAGAAAAGAAATCCAGTGCCATTAAATTGACAGGAACAACTGTGAAGGTGAAATATTCTTCTTCCAATCCGAAGATCGCACGTGTGGATTCCAAAGGAAAGATCACCGCAGTGAAAAAAGGAACAGCAGTGATCACAGCGAAGGCAAATACAAAGAAATTCAACTGTAAGGTTACAGTAAAAGCAGCGCAGAAACCGAAACCGAAGCCGACACCTACACCGGTGCCGAAACCATCTTTAAGTGCCACCACCTTAAATATGAATAAAGGTGATGTGAGACAGCTTCAGGTAAAGAATTATAAAGAGATTCTTGTATGGACCAGTGATGATACATCTGTTGCAACTGTAGACAGTAAAGGCAAAGTAACGGCAGTGAATGTGGGAACAACAAAGATCCAGGTCCGGGATAAGAGTACCTGGCGAGGCAGCTGTACTGTTCACGTGACACAGACAGTAAAGAAACAGGTGGAGCCGGTTCTTACAAAAGGAACTAAATCTGCAAAAAAAGAGATCACCAATGATAAAGGACAGAAGGAAGTTATTAATGTAACGATAAATACCTATACTTACACCTTTACCACGATCCCGACCAATGCAGAGGAGCTGAAACAGTATGATATCACAACGGCAGACGGACGCTATAAGACCATGGCTCTTCTGATCCTTGCATATCGTACCTGGACACCGACCAATCCGACGGACTGCGAGGAGATGATTTCTTATCTCAACAATAAAGAGATGACTCAGTATTACAAAAACTTTTTGAGAGATCGTATGAAAGCGGATAACGGATATAAATATCTTGGCAATTCTTACCTGAACGGAGCAACTCCGGCCAACAATTATACTCCGTCTAAACCGATTTCCATTACGTTAAGACAGGACACACTTCCGGGTAAGGGAAATTCCATCAGTGAAGATATCCCGTATTTTGAACCGACCCAGACCACTCCTGCGATCTACAGATCATTTACTGATTTTGCAGGCAGCGACAGTTCCAGATGGATCTGTACATATAAGCACTCAAAAACCGGAAAATGGTATATCTGGGATCAGTCCTGGCATGATCTTCTTACCAGGATCAAACAGCCGGCAGGAAACTATGAATATTGATCGAATGTGAATGTACCGCTATTCAATCCCATTCTAAAAAAGGAACCGACAGCGTAAAAACTGTCGGTTCCTTTTTGGCATACATAATAGAATATCTCATCGGTGTAGCGCAAACTTTTCAATGGCGCGTGCTACACCGTCTTCGTCATTGGAAGCAGTAATATAATCGGCTGCTTTTTTTACCTGGGGCTGTGCATTGGCCATGGCTACGCCAAAACCGACTTCCCGGAGAAGATGGACATCGTTGTCACCGTCTCCGCATGCCATAATGGATTCCCTTGGGATTCCCAGCATTTCGCCAAGAGCAACAAGAGCGGTTCCTTTGTTGACACCGGCGGCGTTGATCTCAATATTGTAGCTTAAGGAGCCTACAAGCTCCAGCTCCTTAAGTTCACTTAATTCCTTCCAGGCGGCGGCACGTTCCTCCATGTCTGCAAAAAGCGCCTGGACTTTATCCATGCTTCTGTTTTCTTTTATAATGACATCCTGGATGTCCGGAACCGCGATACGGGTAGTACGGACATAATTCCACATATTAGGGTCGTGATGGTATTTTCCTACATTATCAAGCTTGGCAGCGTCTGCATATCCCTGGCCGTCAAAATAGATCTCACTTAAAGTATCATACTTTTCAAAGATACGGAGAGCTTTTTTTGCACTTTCCATGGGAAGAAGCTGCTCGATAAGAAGTTTATTATGGTCTGTATCAAGGACTCTGGCTCCGTTGGAGGTGAGAGCATAGTGAATTCCCGGAAAATTTCTCAGTTCCGCGGGAATGCCGGTATATGGCCGGCCGGTAGCCATCAGAACAAGGATACCTGCATCAATAGCTTCCCTGAGAACGCGCCTGGTATTTTCTGTGAGTTCTTTTTTTGTATTCAGAAGAGTTCCGTCCAGATCAAGACCGATCATTTTTATCTGCTGCATATTTAAGATTTCCTTTCCCGGTTAAGGTCACATATACAGAAAAACCGTCCCGAAAAAACATTTTCCGGGACGGTACCTATCTGTTTATCAGATATCAAGAAGATCACTGTAAACTTTCAGTGCTCCGTCTGTATCATGAGCGAGAACACGTTTTGCAAGAACCTTACCAAGCTGTACACCCTCCTGGTCAAAGCTGTTCAGGTTCCATACAAAGCCCTGGAACATGATCTTGTTCTCAAAGTGTGCAAGAAGCGCACCCAGAGACTTCGGTGTAAGTTCTTCACCAACAATGATACTGGAAGGACGTCCGCCCTTGAAGTTCTTGTTCAGGTTCTCATCTTCTTTTCCGCATGCAAAAGCAACGATCTGTGCTGCAACGTTTGCACAGAGCTTCTGCTGGCTTGTGCTGTTCTCGATATCAACATCAACACCAAGCTGGCTCTTCTTAAAGCCGATGAACTGAAGCGGAACAATATTGGTTCCCTGATGCAGAAGCTGGTAGAAGGAGTGCTGTCCGTTGGTTCCTGGCTCACCAAAGATCACTGGCCCGGTCACATAATCCACCGGCTCACCAAAGCGGTTTACAGATTTACCGTTAGACTCCATATCACACTGCTGGAGATGAGCAGGGAAGCGGCTTAATGCCTGTGAGTATGGTAAAACTGCAGTAGAAGGATATCCCTGTACATTTCTCTCATAAACGCCGATCAGGGCATCCAGCATATCCGGGTTCTCAAGAATGTTCTTATTTGTTGCAAGCTTATCCTCTTCGGCAGCTCCGTCAAGGATGTCTGCGAATACTTCCGGTCCGAATGCAAGGGAAAGGATCGCTCCGCCTACGCCGGAAACGGAAGAGTAACGTCCGCCGATATAGTCGTCCATGAAAATAGCGGTAAGGTACTCATCACTCTTTGCAAGAGGAGAGGTCTCACTGGTTACAGCAAGCATATGTCTGGACGGGTTCAGGCCCGCTTTTGTAAGGGCGTCTTTTACGAATGCCTCATTTGTCAGAGTTTCAAGTGTTGTACCGGATTTGGATACAACGATGAAAAGAGAGTGAGCAAGATCTACAGATGCAAGAACAGCAGCTGCATCATCCGGGTCAACGTTGCTGATGAATTTTGCTTTCATCTTGAAGGTGTTGTTTGCCTTTGCCCAGTTCTCAAGTGCGATATATAATGCACGCGGTCCCAGGTCACTTCCGCCGATACCGATCTGTACAACCGTAGTGAATTTCTCACCGGCTTCATTTGTGATCTCGCCTGCATGTACTTTGTTTGCAAAATCTGCAGCTTTCTTCTGCTGAGCTACATAGAATTCTCGCTTGTCCACACCGTCAACAACAACAGGCTCGCCAAGCTGTGTACGTGCAAGATGATGAAGGACCATACGTTTTTCGCCTGTGTTGATCACTGCGCCGTTATATAATTCCTGGAATTTTTCGATCAGTTCTGCCTCATCAGCCAGTTTGGAAAGTGCGTCAAGAACGGTCTCGTCCACTTCCTTAGCTGCGTAATTGTAAGCCAGACCTGCTGCCATCGGTACGCTGTACTTCTTTACACGTTCTGCACCCTGCTCGCCGGACATTGCCTCTGCAATGTTCACGTGATCTTTCAGACCGTTAAGTTTGCTGTAAGAAGCAAGAGTGTCCAGATTTTTCCATGTTGCCATAATCATATTCCTCCTTTAATGACTGTGATCAGAGATATCAACATAAATCCCTCGGATATCTTTTTCACAATTGTCTACAGCCAATTATACTGAAAAAAGCTCTGGATTTCAACGGAAGGAACGATTTAATTGGTGAAAATCTTGTTAAATAAGATAAAAAATATCAGAGATAACAGGATCGTGACGGAAATATGAAGAAGTTTCCGTCAGCAGCAGGACAGGAATGGGGAAATATGATATGATAGAAAACAGATCACCCGGAGAAAAAAAACGGGAATATAATAAGTGATGAAGGGAATTGTTTTATGGAGGAAATGAAGAAAAAAGGAAATGTGATCGCACTGCTGCCTATCGGTGTTTTTCTGGTCCTGTATCTGGGACTGGGGATTTTGTTTGAGTATGTGATGAAGATCCCTATGGGATTTTATAATGTACCGATCGTTGTGGCTTTTCTGTCTGCGATCCTGGTGGCATGTGTTCAGAACAGAACGATCAGCTTTGACAGAAAGCTGGAGCTTATGGCAAAAGGAGTAGGAGATAAAAATATCATCACCATGCTTCTGATCTTTCTGACCGCAGGCTCTTTTGTGGGCGTTGTGGGGCGCAGCAGTGCAGAAAGTGTGGCCTACTGTATGCTTTCTCT